>Ga0209572_1000057_pt1 | contig 276228 bp, 184 predicted proteins | sample EBPBio232012_DNA_FD_185867 | JGI IMG/M metagenome (GOLD analysis project Ga0209572, IMG submission 185867) | Wastewater treatment Type I Accumulibacter community from EBPR Bioreactor in Madison, WI, USA - Reactor 1_1/23/2012_ DNA (SPAdes)... | ecosystem: Engineered > Bioreactor > EBPR >... | reverse complement strand
CGACGATCTTATTGGACAATGCGACTTCCCATTCCCTGGTGTGCAACTAAAGTTGCCGCTCTTTGAATCCTAAAAAGTACTACGACTTTTTGAAACTCATGATACTATGACTTAATGAAACTCGGCACCACTCACTACTCACTACTCACCACTCACCACTCACCACTTAAAAAAAGTTTGCTTTGAGTTGCAGCCCGCAGGTTTCGTCGAGCCCAAACATCAGGTTCATATTTTGAACGGCCTGTCCGGCAGCGCCTTTCAGCAGGTTGTCGATGGCCGCGTGAATCACTAATTGATTGCCCTGTTTTTCCAGAAAAAGCAGGCATTTGTTGGTATTCACCACCTGCTTCAGGTCGATGGGGTCGGGGCTTAGGTGGGTGAACGGGTGGCTGGCATAAAACCCGGCGTACATTTCCCGGGCTTCTTCCAGGCTGCCTTCAAAGGTGGTACAGGCACTGCTGAAAATACCGCGTGTGAAGTCGCCCCGCCAGGGAATGAAATGCACCGATGGCGCTTCATTTCCTGAAATTTGCGCCAGCGATTGACCGATTTCACCCAAATGCTGGTGCGTGAGGGTTTTGTAGGCAGAAATATTGTTGGCCCGCCAGGGGAAATGCAGCGATGTCTGCAAACTCTGTCCCGCGCCTGTTGCTCCGGTAATGCCAGTGACATGAACCGTTTGTAAAATACCTGCTTGTGCCAGTGGTAGCAGCGACAACTGAATGGCCGTTGCAAAGCATCCAGGATTGGCAATGTTGCTGCTGCTGCGGATCAATTCGCGGTTCAGTTCTGTTAGTCCATAAGTAAAACTGCGTTGCGCATGTTTTGCATGGGCAGCCAGCCTGAAATCGTGGCTCAGGTCGATGATGCGCACATGATCCGGAACGGTCGTCGATTCCAGCAAGGCGCGCGCTTCGCCATGCCCGACACATAAAAACCACACATCGGCATCTGCCTGGTGGTCGCTGGAAAAACGCATATCCGTATCGCCCGAGAGGTCGCGGTGTATCGACGCGATCGGATTGCCCGCATTGCTTTTACTATGCGCAAATGCCAATTCGACCTGCGGGTGATGCAGCAGGAGACGCAGCAGTTCGCCTCCGGTGTATCCGGCGGCGCCCATGATTCCGACTTTGATGTTTGACATAACAGGAAGAATTACTGGAACAATGGCCTACGGTTCAGGATGGATTTACGGCACGGAAAATGGCGGTCTGGTTGCCGAAAATTTTGGCAAATCCTTTCACATCATCGCCCGTCCAGCCTTTGTTCATTTCACCGTAACTGCCGAATTTACTGCTCATCAGGTCGTGCGCACTTTCGATGCCGTCGAGCGCAAATCGGTAGGGGTGCAGGGTGGCGAACACCGTTCCGCTCACCGTTTGCTGGCTGTCGGTCAGGAATTTTTCGATGTTGCGCATGGTCGGATCCAGCAGGTGTCCTTCATGCAGCCAGTTGCCATACCAGGCTGCCAACTGGTCTTTCCAGTACAGTTGCCATTTGGTGAGTGTGTGTTTTTCCAGCAAATGGTGTGCTTTGATGATCAGCACAGGCGCCGCCGCTTCAAACCCGACCCGGCCTTTGATGCCGATAATGGTATCGCCAACATGAATATCGCGGCCAATGCCAAAAGGCTGTGCGATGGTTTGTAAGTGGCTGATAGCCAGGGCTGGATGATCGAAAACTTGTCCGTCGACGGCCGTCAGTTCACCTTTTTCGAAGGTCAGGCTTACTTGCTGCGGCTGTGTGCTGGTAACGGGGGTTGGCCAGGCATCTTCCGGCAGGGCATCGCGGCTTCCGAGCGTTTCGCGCCCACCGACCGAGGTGCCCCACAGGCCTTTGTTGATGCTGTACGCGGCTTTTTCAAAATTCATCGATACGCCGCGGTCTTTCAAATACTGGATTTCTGCTTCGCGGCTCAGTTGCTGGTCGCGAATGGGAGTTATGATTTGGGCATGTGGCAACATGCTTTGAAATACCATATCGAAGCGCACCTGGTCGTTGCCGGCGCCAGTGCTTCCGTGTGCCACGGCTTCCGCGCCAATGCTGGCAGCATATTCGGCCACAGTAATGGCCTGAATGATGCGTTCGGCGCTCACGCTGAGCGGGTAGGTGCCATTTTTCAGCACATTACCATAAATCAGATAACGCAGGCAGGTGTCGTAATACTGCTCTGTCACATCGGCCACTTCAAACGATGCTACGCCCAGTGCACGGGCATGCGCTTCAATTTTTGTTAATTCTTCGGGGCTGAAACCACCCGTTTGAACCGTGAGTGCATGCACCTGCCAACCTTGTTCTTTCAGGTAAAGGGCGCAATAGGTGGTATCGAGACCGCCGGAAAAGGCGAGGAGGACTTTCTTCATGTTGTGGGTTATGGGGTTATTGGTTATTGGTTATTGGTTATTAGGAGTGGGTAAGGGATTATTTTCACTGATGCTTGGCCGCACAATTAGGGAAGCCATTTATTAGTGAAAATAATCCCTTATCCACTCCTGATAACCAATAACCAATAACCAATAACCAATTAAGAGATTGCCGCAGCAGAAACAGGCACGCTCAAACTCTGCAATTGCTCGGCAGGGTCATACAGCATGGCGGTACAAAGACAGTTTTTGCGTTCCTTGCTCACCAGTATATCGAAATTGATACAACTCTGGCAGCCGGCCCAGAAGGCATCGTCGTCGGTGAGTTCGGAATAGGTAACTGGTTCGTAGCCGAGTTCGGAATTGATTTTCATGACCGCCAGGCCGGTAGTGAGCCCAAATATTTTGGCTTCCGGGTATTTGGTACGGCTCAAATCGAAAATTTTCCGTTTGATCATGCGCGCCAGACCACTTTTACGGAAATTCGGCGACACAATGAGACCCGAATTGGCGACATACTTGCCGTGGCTCCACGTTTCGATGTAGCAAAAGCCGGCCCACTCGCCATCCAGCGAAAAGGCGATGACGGCCTTCCCTTCCCGCATTTTTTGTTGCAAATACTCCGGTGTGCGCCGCGCAATGCCCGTACCCCGCGCTTTGGCGGAGGCGGCCATTTCTTCACAAATCATGGGCGCAAAATCAAAATGCTCGGTACCGGCCACAACGACCTTGAAAAATTGATGTTCCATTATCTGAATAGGAAAAATGAGTGCGAAAAATGAGTTGCCGCCATACAGGCCGCAAATTGAAAACGTACAGCGTACAGTTCTGCCCTCCCGGACAAAACAGCAAACCACGAATCAGCAGTGGAAAAACGAGAAATTATCGTCGCACCCGGTACGGATACGGAAGTGTATTACCTAAAACCACTCCTGAAGCAGGAACGGAAAAACCCCCATGGCTTTGGGCGACGAGCGTCGCGGCAAATAAGGACCCGATGGCAGCGTTTTTTTTCATTTTCAGTTCAACAAAAGCAGGGAAGGTGAACCTGCGCGGATTTTGAAAAAGTTGAAAAAAGACTTTGGTAATAACTATTTGGTGTAAAGCACTGCAAACAAAAGGGTATTCCAGCAAAATGCAAGGGCTTCACAAGCCAATTAACAAAAAATTATTGTTAGGGTTCCGGCAGGCATAAAAAAAGGAAGACCCCTCGTACAGGGCCTTCCCGCATTCATAAAAATCAACCTTTGTAAATTAGTCTTGGCTGGACTATGAAAGAGTTTGTTTTTAGTTATGAGTTATGAGTGATGAGTTATGAGTTTTACTCACTTCGCTATTGGTTTCTCTTTTGAAGAAGCCAATAGCGAAGTGAGTAAAACTCATAACTCATCACTCATAACTCATAACTAAAACTTATACACCGCTGCCAGCAAAAACGTCGTGCTGGCGTCCGTGCCTGCGCCCGAATCAGACACATAAATATCTTCGGATGCTTTTTCGAAGCGAATTTCCGGAATGAAGGTCAGTGCATCTACCTTGAAATTGGCCGACAGGGTAGTAGCCAGGATATTGCCGCCTGCTGCTGCGCCGCTGAATACCAGCAATTGATCGTCGTCGTTGAAATATTCCGATCGAAGGGTGAGGCCCAGCCAGGATGTCGGGTCAAAGTTCAGGTACAGAGCGCCACCGTACCAGTTGCTGGCATCGCCATATTCGCCGTCGGTAGTGGGTTTGCTTTTTACACCGGCCAGGGTGCCATTGACGCCGATGCTGAATTTATCCGTAATAGCGCCGGTGACCACCAGGTCGATCTGCGACACTTTGGTAACATCGTCGGGTTTGCCGGCCTGAAAATTCAGGTATGCTTTCACCTTATCGTTTTTCGTGGCGACGCTGTACTGCCCGATGATGTATTTGTTGCTGAAGTTGGCCGATTTGAGGTCGGTCTGATTGGCGACGCCCAGCATAAAGCCGCTCTTTCCAAAACTGGTTTCCGCTTTCAGGCCTGTGTGGAAAAATGGCCCGTAGGAGAACATGTACGACATGCTATAGTTGCGGTTGCCAAATGGATCGACGAGTTCGTAGCCCACGTGCGTGGCCCAACTGCCTGCCGTGAATTTCACCTTGTTTTTCAAGGTGTACGACAAGTACAACTGCTTGATAATGAAACGGGTGTTGGCGTCGGTGTATGAAAAGTCTTCTGCGCGCTGGCCAAAACCCAGGTCGGCTACCATGCCCACTTTGCCTTTCGAGTGTTCGGCTTTTACGGTTACCATGCCGAGTTCGAACGAATTCTGGGAGTTGGTAAAACTGGTAAAATTATTGGCCGCATCTTCGCCGAGGTTGTATCTGAAATATGCATCAGCGCCGCCGCTGATGGTAAAAGGGCAGGAAGATGCTGCTGCAGGAGCCGTTATAGTAGAGTCAACGGGAGCAGCGGATTGTTGTGCTTGTGCCACGAAAAGGCACGACAAGGCGATGCCTGTTGCAAAAAATCTTTGTAACATTGCAGTTCATTTTATGGATAGTGAAATGACGGGTGTGGCTTGACGCTTGTTCCAGAAGCGTCGTATAAGCCGCACCTTTTTTAGAAGTGAGAGTGGTGAGTGGTGAGTAGTGAGTAGTGAGTGGTGAGTAGTGATTAGTAATTAGTAAAGAGTAAGTTATCTACTCACCACTCACTACTCACCACTCACCACTCACTAGTCTACGACCGGTACTTCAGCCACCTTTCCATTGGGCTGTGGTACAAGCAAAGTACCTTGTACGTATTTCTCGTTGTGCTGGGAAGCATCCAGTCCGAGTTCTTCATCTTCCGAAGAAACGCGCAGTGGTTCGATCAGATTAATCAGTTTGAAAATGAGGAAAGACACTGCAGCGCTGTATCCCACTGCTACGAACAGACCTTTCACCTGCGTGAGGAAGAAATCAAAATTGCCATAGAAAAGACCGTCAGCGCCGGCTGCATTTACGGTTTTGGTAGCAAAAACACCTGTCAGGAGCATACCTACCATACCGCCGATACCGTGGCAAGGGAATACGTCGAGCGTATCATCGAGGGTGGATTTTGATTTGTAGTACACCGCAATATTGGAAATGATCGCGGAGATAGCCCCGATGAAAATACTTTGCGGAATGGCCACAAAACCCGCCCCCGGCGTAATGGCAACCAGGCCCACAACAGCGCCGATACAAAAACCAAGTACCGAAGGCTTTTTCCCTTTTGCAACATCAAAAAACATCCACGACAAACCGGCAGCAGCAGCAGCCGTATTGGTAGTAGCAAATGCGGAAGCAGAGAGCCCATTGGCGCCCAATGCCGAACCTGCATTAAAACCAAACCAGCCAAACCACAGCAGGCCCGTTCCGATGAGTACATAGGGTACATTGGCCGGTGGAATTTCCTGGTTTTCCAAATGTGCAATACGACGTTTCAGGGCCAGGGCGCCCATAAGGGCCGCGCAGCCGGCAGAAATATGTACAACGGTACCACCAGCAAAGTCGAGCACACCCATTTTAAACAGGAAACCGTCGGGGTGCCAGGCCCAGTGTGCCAGTGGCGCATACACAAACAGGCTGAACAAAGCCGTAAACAAAATATAGGAGGTGAAACGAATACGCTCCGCCACAGCGCCTACTACAAGACCAGGTGTGATGATGGCAAACATCAACTGAAACAGCGAGAAAAGCGAGAGCGGAATGGTGGGCGCCAGACTCCAGGGAGCGCCCGAACTTACATTTTTGTAAAACCAGAAAGTAAACGGATTGCCGATGAACCCGCCGATACTTTCTCCAAATGCCAGACTGAAACCCACTGCGACCCACAATACACTTACGACGCCGGCAGCCACCACACTTTTTATCATGGTGGAAATCACGTTTTTACGATGCACCATACCGCCATAGAAAAAGGCAAGGCCGGGTGTCATCAAAAAAACCAGTGCCGTAGCGACCAAAATCCAGGCTATATCAGCGCCATTGTATTTACCGTCATCTACATACAGTGGCGAGGAAGGTGCAAAAACCGATGCCAGCGCAACCAACGCAAGCAAGGTAAAAGGTGCAGCTTGTTTGAGTGTAATTTTGTTCATAATAAGCTGATTGAAAAGGTGAGTTATAGTTTACAAAAGTTGTTGAAAAAGGTGCATGATTATTCCGCCCCGAGCCTGGCAGGCAGGTCAGGTGCGTTCATTTGTTGAGTCGTGTGTGTATGGCGTTGCTGAATGTGGCGCGGCACAACGCGTTCATCCCGCCTTTCGCAAGGCGTTGCCGGAGTACTTTTTCCGGTGTGGAAACAATAAAAGTTGTCGGTAAATAATTTGGTAGGACTACTGCAAAAGTAATTTATGTTTTGATTTTTTTTGTAAAGTGCGTATATGTTTTTTCTTTAGTGTTAAAATAAAATTTATTATTTCTTTGTGCAAAATTTATGGGCAAAAATCTTTTCTCAACCGGGAATGTTCCAAAATATCATTCTGTTTTTACAACTTCAAAAAAGGCACAAAACAGGGCGCCGGGAGGGAAAAACAACGACTGTGTGTAGGAGGTATGAAAAAATCTGCCTTTCATCACCCTACTTTTGGCGCCACAAACAAGAAGAATATTATGAAAATTACCTTGCAAAGAGTGAATGATGCGGTGCGCTTTGAAGGCTCCAACAGCGCGGGCAACAAAGTAATAGTGGAGGGAAGCCCCGAAATCGGCGGCGAAGGCCAGGGCATGCGCCCGATGGAACTGCTCCTGACCAGCCTTGCTTCCTGTAGCAGCATGGATACGGTTTCAATCCTGAAAAAAATGCGCCAGCCGCTGGAAGACTTGCGCATTGAGGTGGAAGGACATCGCGACACCCAACAAGTGCCTGCCGTTTTCACAAAAATTCACCTGCATTTTATCCTCAAAGGCGACCTCCGCCCCGAAAAAGTGGAAGAAGCCATCCGCCTTTCCGTGAAAAAGTATTGCAGCGTGGGAAGAATGCTGGAAAAAACGGCAGAGATCACGTATGACTGGGAGTTAATGATGAATGATGAATGATGAATGATGAATTTCACATCATTGGCACATCAGCAATCTGTCTACTAAATGATGAATTCCTCCCTTATCAAACGAAAGTATTGTTTTTTTACCTCATAAGCCCACATTCATCATTCATCATTCATCATTCATCATTCATCATTCATCATTCATCATTCATCATTCATCATTCAATTCATGAAGTTCGAAACCTCCGCCATACGCCTCCAGACCGAGCGATCGCAACACCGGGAGCACAGCACACCGATTTTCCCGACTTCCAGTTTCGTGTTCGAGGACGCGGAACAAATGCGCTCCCTGTTTGCCGACGAGCAGGAGGGCAATATTTATAGCCGCTTCACCAACCCGAATTGCAGCGAACTGGAACAAAAAATGGCAGTGCTCGAAGGCGTCGATCAAGCTGTATGTACTGCCAGCGGCATGGCAGCCATCTTTGCTTCCATCATGGGCCTGCTGCGTGCCGGCGACCACTTGCTGGCCACCAAAGCCATTTTCGGCGCCACACATACCGTGCTGACGCAGTGGCTTCCACGCTGGGGCATCACCTGCGACTGGCTGGAAACGGACACGGCCAACTGGGAAAGCGCCGTTCGGCCCAATACAAAAATGTTGTTCGTCGAAACACCTTCCAATCCCGGGCTCGATATCATCGATCTGGAGGCAGCCGGGCGTTTTGCAAAAGCCCACCACCTTATTTTTAATGTAGACAACTGCTTTGCAACGCCCTATTTGCAACAGCCGGCTCGCTTTGGCGCCGACCTCGTTGTGCATTCTTCCACCAAATTTCTCGATGGTCAAGGGCGCGTACTCGGCGGCGTAGTGGCCGGCCGGGCCGATTTGATGGCAGAAATAAAAAAATTCTGCCGCAGCACGGGGCCGTCTCTGTCGCCCTTCAATGCCTGGATTTTGTCGAAAAGTCTGGAGACGCTGGCGGTACGACTCGACCGGCACTGCGACAATGCGCTGGTGCTGGCACGCTTCCTCTCCACACACGACCAGGTGGGGCAGGTGCGCTATCCCTTCCTCGATTCACATCCTGCGGCAAATATTGCCCGACGCCAAATGAAAAACGGCGGCGGACTCGTCACCTTTGAAGTGAAAGGCGGACTGGAGCAAGGGCGTCGTTTCCTCGATTCGCTCCAGATGCTGTCGCTCAGCGCCAACCTCGGCGATACCCGTAGTATCGCCACCCACCCGGCCTCCACCACGCATGCCAAAATGACGCCGGAAGCCCGCCTCGAAGCCGGTATCACCAATGGCCTGATCCGCATTTCCGTTGGACTGGAACACATCGACGACATCATTTCCGATATAGATCAAGCCTTGAAAATCAGCCAGGTATAATGCAGGGAGCCGATTACACCATACCTATCGACATTCCGGGGTTGCAGTTTTTCCAACTCCCCGAACCACTCGCCCTCGAATCGGGCGCAGTGCTCTCTTCCTGTACCATTGCATATCATACATACGGGACCCTCAATACGGAGGGAACCAATGTGATCTGGGTCTGCCATGCCCTTACCGCCAATTCCCATGTGGCCGACTGGTGGGAAGGCGTGTTCGGGAGCGGCAAAATACTCGATCCGCAACGCTATTTTATCGTGTGCTCGAACATCCTCGGCTCCTGTTATGGCAGCACTTGCTCGCGCAGTATTGCACCCGACACAGGCAAGCCTTACGGGATGGATTTTCCGCTTATCAGCATTCGCGACATGGTAAAGGCGCAGGATGCCTTGCGCAAGCACCTGAATATCAATGAAATAGCATTGTGTATCGGAGGTTCCTGCGGCGGTCACCAGGTCATGGAATTTGCCTGGCTCCTGCAGGAAAAATTGAAAAAGATGGCGCTGCTCGTCACCAGTGCCCGCGAAAGCGCCTGGGCTATTGCCATCCACGAAACCCAGCGCCTGGCCATTCAGGCCGACCCTTCCTGGCGCGACGATCGAAACGACGGCGGTGCTGCCGGACTAAAAGCCGCGCGGGGCATCGGCCTCATCGGTTACCGCACATTTCAGTCGTACAAGGAAAATCAGACAGACAACGATGACCGACTCGATTCTTTCCGCGCTGCCTCATATATCCGTTATCAGGGTGATAAATTAGTGCGCAGGTTTTATGCCCAGTGCTACTGGTTTCTGACCAAAGCCCTCGATACACACCATATAGGCCGGGGGCGGGGCGGGGCCGCAGAAGCGCTGCGCCAATTGAAGGTGCCTGCCATGGTCATCGCTATCGATTCGGATGTCTTGATCCCGCCTTCTGAACAACGTTTCCTGGCGCAACACCTGCCTCATGCGACCCTTGTAGAATTGACCTCCCCCTACGGACACGATGGTTTTCTGATCGAAACGGAGGCAGTGAATCGGGTAGTGGGGGAGTGGGGGGAGTGATTTACGATTTATGATTACATGATTTACGATTTAAGATTGGATTGTTTGAATGACGATTTATGATTGTTTGCGATGCCTCATTCAAAATTCTCAAATCTTCAATCCAATCTTAAATCATAAATCATGTAATCGTCAATCATAAATCAACACCTATTGCCCCAGCGTTCGCGCAATTTTTCCCGAAATGCGCTGCGCTCCTCGTCATTCATCTGCATCCAGCGTTCGCGCATGCGGCGTTGTTTGGCCCAGCGGAACCCGCGAGGGCCACCGCCCGGGCGGCCGCGAAATCCACCGAAGAGAATGCGACAGAGGATGAGCAAACCAACGGCTTGCCAGAAAGTGAGTGCGCCAACGCCCAGCACGGCGGGCAAAATACTGTTCCAGAGGAACATGACCAGACTGCCAAATACCAATACGGCTGCAGCAATCATCAGTGGTATGAAAAAGAAATAACGGCGTTTCATGTCGTTGTTAAAGTTCGTTTAATTCAAGATAAAGTGATTCCAGCCGACGACGCAGGTGCTGCACGGCATACCGCTTTCTGGAAATCAGCGTTTTGATATTTTCTCCGGTACGGTCGGCTATCTGCTGAAAGGTTTGATCTTCCAGTTCGTTCCAGATGAATACATTTCGCTGATTATCAGGCAATTCCTGCAAGGCTTCGAAAAGCGCATCCCAAAATACCTGCCGAAGCAGTTCCGTTTCAGGCGTCTGGTCGTCGCTGAGCAGCAACTCGCCCCAGTGAAACTCCCCATCCTCGTCTTCAAATCCGTAGTCTTCCAGACTGTCGGGGCGTTTGCGACGATAACGGTCGGTCAGTTTGTTGCGGGCTACGCGGTAAAGCCATGCGCCGGTGTTTTCCAACGTTTCCACATCAGCGAGGTTGCTGAACTGGTACCAGACGTCCTGCAGAATATCTTCGGCATCGGCATCGGAGCCGACTTGCCTGCGGATAAATCCGAACAGGTTTTTTCCGTATTCGCGTACGGTCTGGATGATGTTGTTCGACTGCCTTGTCATTGCTTGCGTAGTCACAAAGTTGCTGTTTTTCAGGTAAGACGGCGGTCAGGAAAAATTACTTTAAATGCAGGAAAAAAATTTCCGGCCGCATTTTGCTCCCCTCCATCGTTACGGAAAAGTCGTAAGTCCTGAGTCCTAAGTCGTAAGTCCGTAGAGTACACGTTGATACTCTTTGTTTAGTTTATATAGAGTTGTCAAGGGTATCAACGTGTACTCTACGGACTTAGGACTTAGGACTTACGACTCAGGACTCAGGACTTTTCCAATTAGATTTGGCACATTTCTTCCAAAAATTGTAATTTTGCGCCCTATGAGAAAAATCACAGGTTACCTGCTGCTGGCAGGACTCATTTTTTTGACTGCTTCCTGCAAGAGTAACTTTGAAAAAATTCGCACCAGTGGCGACCAGGAGGCCATTCTGAAAGCGGCATTCGACTATTATGAAAAGGGCCAGTATCAGCGTTCACAATCGCTTTTTGACCTGGTTCTGAATACGTTGAAAGGTGACCCGCGAGCCGAAAAAGCCTATTTCTACTATGCCTACACGCATTACCACCTGAAGCAATACCTGCTGGCAGCCTACTATTTCAAAAATTTTTCGAACACTTTCGTCAATTCGGAGTTTCGGGAAGAAGCGGCGTTTATGTCGGCGTATTCCAATTATCAGTTGTCGCCTACATTTCGCCTCGACCAGACGAGTACGGTTACTGCCATTGAAGAATTTCAGTTGTTTGTCAACCTGTTTCCCAACAGCAAACGGGTGGACGAATGCAACAAGTTGATTGACGAATTGCGCCGCAAACTGGAACAAAAAGCCTTTTCAGAAGGCGAACTGTATTTCAACCTGCGCCAGTACCAATCGGCTGTGATCTCGTTCGACAACCTCCTGCGCGATTACCCGGAAAGCCCGGATGTGGAGCGCGTGAGTTACCTGATTGCCAAAGCCAGTTACCTGCTGAGTGAAAACTCTGTGGTAGAAAAGAAAGAAGAACGCTACAACGAAACAATCAAACGTGCCAACGACTTTCTGGAAAAATACAATAGCGGAAAATACGTTAAGGAGATCAAACAAATCAGAAAAGACGCTGAAGACGCCGTCAAAGCCGTTAAAAAACGCCTCAAAACCACCTGACGCCCTGCCCGCGTCGCACACACAAACGAATTCATTTCCACTCACCTCCTTATTTCAATAATGAGCGATATCAAAAGCAAAGCCCAGGGGCTTGATCCCAATGTACAACCACGCAACGTGCTGGAACTGGTAGACAAAACCAACAACATCTACGAGAGCATCGCTATTGTCAGCAAACGCGCCCGTCAGATTTCCAGCGACCTGAAATGGGAAATTCAGCGCAAACTCGAAGAATTTGCCGTGAATACCGATACCATCGAGGAAGTGCAGGAAAACAAGGAGCAAATCGAAATCTCCAAGTTCTACGAGCGCCTTCCCAATACGCCGATCATCGCTACCCAGGAATTCATGAACGATGAAATCCAGTGGCGTTACACGGATTTCAAAGAGTAATTGTTTTCGCAGGTGTATCGGGGTGCTGCAGGATGGTCGAATCGGCCCCACAGCATCCCGATACCTTTTCATGCCTTGCTGCATTTCATGAAAATCATTCTCGGTGTCACCGGCTCCATCGCGGCCTACAAATCTGCGTTTCTAACGCGACTGCTCATCAAGCAGGGCCACGAAGTACAGGTGCTGATGACCGAAGCGGCCACTTCCTTTATCGCGCCGCTCACGCTTTCCACGCTTTCCAAACGCCCGGTTTACAGTGATGTTCGCTCCGAAGCGGGCTGGAACAACCATGTCGAACTGGGCTTGTGGGCCGATGTATTGCTTATCGCACCGGCCAGCGCCAATACCCTCGCCAAACTTGCCAATGGGCTCTGCGACAATATTTTAAGTGCCGTTTACCTCTCTGCACGTTGCCCGGTATGCGTGGCCCCGGCCATGGACGTCGATATGTGGCATCATCCGGCCACACAGGCGAATATGCAGCGTTTGCAGCAACACGGGGTTCAGGTAATTCCTGTCGGGCATGGCGAACTCGCCAGCGGACTCGTCGGCGACGGTCGTATGGCCGAGCCCGAGGACATTCTGGCGTTTGTAGAGCAATTGCACCACCGCAGCCTTCAGCCAAAACCTTTGAGCGGCAAAAAAGCGCTGGTTACGGCCGGGCCCACCTATGAAGCGCTCGATCCCGTGCGTTTTATCGGCAACTATTCCAGCGGGAAAATGGGTATTGCACTGGCAGAAACGCTGGCTGCCCAGGGCGCCGAAGTAACCCTGGTGCTCGGCCCTACCGACCTGCGCCCCGCTGACCCGGATGTGCGGGTAGTGGACGTAACTTCTGCCCAGCAGATGTACGAGGCCTGCGCACCTGTGTTTGAGGAGGCTGATATTACGGTGCTGGCTGCTGCTGTGGCCGACTACAAACCGCGTGATTTTTCGGAAATCAAGATTAAAAAGAAGGACGACGATATGTCGCTCCCGCTGGCCAAAACCGTCGACATTGCCGCCACCCTCGGAAAAAAGAAAAGAGCGGGCCAACTCCTTATCGGTTTTGCGCTGGAAACCAATGACGCCGAGCAACATGCGATTTCCAAAATGGAGCGCAAAAACCTGGATTTTATCGTGCTCAATTCCCTGCAGGATCCCGGCGCGGGATTTGGCCACGAAACCAATAAAATCGACATCTACCACCGCAACGGAGCACACAAGTCGTTTGCACTGAAAAGTAAAAAAGCCGTGGCCGCAGATATTGTAGCGGAGATCATTTCCGTTATCTCGCCAGCCAACCCGAATGCGCTTTGATGCGTCAAAGGCAAAATTGGATCACATACCATGTTTAAAAGAAATCTTTTTCTCCTGTTTATCTTGCTTTGCGCAGCCGGCATGCAGGCACAGGGCGAATTAAATGCCACCGTACGGGTGAGCACGCCTCAACTTCAAAAAAATGACCGCCGCTTCTTCGATCAGATGGAAGTAGCGCTGCGTGATTTCCTGAACAATACCAAATGGACGCAGGAGGCATTCGAGCCCGATGAACGCATTGAATGTAACTTCATCTTTACCATCAAAAGCGAGCAGGAAAACAATATTTTCGAAGCCGAATTAGCCGTTCAGGCTACACGCCCGGTGTATGGCAGCGGCTACAAAACCGCGCTGATCTCTCACCTCGACAAGGATATCATTTTTACCTACGAGCAAAATCAGCCCATCGAGTTTCTGCGCGACGCTACCGACAACCAGAACCTGCCCGCTATTCTTGCTTTTTACACCTATGTCATCCTGGGTATGGATTTCGATTCGTTTTCGTTGTATGGCGGCGACCCATACCTGCTGACAGCCCAGCAAATCGTTACAAACGTTCAAAACTCTTCTACCAACGGCGCCAGCGGATGGCGACCCAATGACGGCGGCAAAAACCGCAACCGCTACTGGATTATTGAAAACCTGCTCAATCCGCGTGTAAAGCCTTACCGCGCTGCGATGTACACCTACTACCGCAAGGGACTCGATATGTTCACAACCAATATTGACCAGGGGAAAATATCCATTTTGCAGGCATTGGAAGATGTGGATAAAGTGGGGATCGCTTACTTCAATTCCATGATTATCCAGATGTTCGCCAATGCCAAAAAAGACGAACTCGTGGAAATGTGGAAGGTAGGTACGCGCCCGCAAAAAGAGCGTGTCATTCAAATTATGACAAAAATTGACCCCGCGAACAGCCAGCGATACCGCGAAATCGGGTCATAAGTGGGCTGAATCGGCAGTTTGACCCCGATTTTCAACAATTTCACCCAATACAGGCTGCTAACTTCAGGGGCTTCCGTAGTTTTGCCCAAACTTCGGAAGCCTCTGTTTGTTTAGTCAACAGTCGTCAGTCCACAGTCAACAGTTCTCCACCACCTCAACCCCTCAACCCCTCAACTTCTCAACTTCTCAACCCGCATAATGGACAGCATCATCACCGTAAGTCAATTCCTGCTCAGTCTCTCTATTCTGATAATCCTGCATGAAATGGGGCACTTCCTGCCTGCCAAGTGGTTTAAAACCCGCGTGGAAAAATTTTACCTGTTTTTTGATTTCGCTCCTTTTAACTCCCTGTGGAAAATAAAAAAGGGCGAAACCGAATATGGAATTGGCTGGCTGCCCCTGGGCGGTTATGTAAAAATTTCGGGTATGGTGGATGAAAGTATGGACACCGAAGCGCTGAAAGAGCCACCCAAACCCTGGGAATTTCGCTCCAAACCAGCCTGGCAACGCCTTATTATCATGATCGGCGGTGTGACAGTCAACTTCCTGCTTGGCTTTTTCATCTTCAGCATGATGCTCTGGTCGTTCGGCAAATCGTACATCCCCACTTCGGAGTTGAAATACGGGATTGCTATGGACTCCATACTGTTGAAGCAGGGTTTTCAGAACGGCGACGTCATCACTCGCCTCGGCGACAAGCCCTTCGACCGTCTCGACCCTGCACAGTTTGTAGAAGCCCTGGTGCTCGACAATGTGCGCGATATCACCGTGCTGCGCAATGGCCAGCAACAGCATATCACGCTTCCGGAAGACGCTGCCCGGCAGATTACCAGCCAGAAAGTGCCCAAAGCCTTGCTGATGGCGCCGCGTATCCCCTTTGTGGTGGATGAGGCCGTGGCCGGCAAACCCGCCGCCAAAGCCGGACTGCAGAAAGGCGACCGCATTGTGTCGTTCAACGGGCAGCCGATTCCCTACTTCGATCAGTTCGCGCCCCTTGCGCAACAGCAAAAAGGAAATGCAATTACACTTGGAATCGTTCGCAACCAGGATACCATGCAGGTGCCGGTTACGCTCACAGAAGAGGGCCTGATTGGCGTAAAAACGCAGTTGGCAGGCTATTTCAAGGAAGAACGCGAACAATACACGTTTGCACAGGCGGTTCCTGCCGGCGTTCAAATGGGCGTCGATTTTCTGAATACCCAACTCAAAGCCTTCGGGCAAATGTTTAAAGGCAAAATTGCCGTGAAAGACAACCTCGGCAGCCTCATCAGTATCGGTAAAATGTACGGCCCCGTGTGGGACTGGGAACGTTTCTGGAACCTCACCGCTTCCCTGAGTATCATCCTCGCCTTTATGAACCTGCTCCCTATTCCTGCCCTCGACGGCGGTTATGTGCTGTTTCTCTTGTGGGAAGTGGTGACTGGCAAAAAAGTGAGCGACAAATTTATGGAGCGCGCTGTTACCGCCGGTTTCTTCCTCCTGCTGGGCCTGATGATCTTTGCTTTCGGCCTGGATATCTGGCGGCATGTCATCCAACGCTTCCTGTAGTTGGTTATTGGTTATTTGTTATTGGTTATTAGGGGTTGGTAAGGGATTATTTTCACCAGTGCCTGGCCTCACAAACAAGGAAGCCAAACTTTGATGAAAATAATCCCTTACCAACCCCTAATAACCAATAACTGATAACTAACAATGGATTTCTTCGAATTCTACCACATTTCACCCTCTTTCCAGCCCGATGAGGCGTTGCTGCGCCGCACTTACCTGGAACGCAGCAGGCAGTATCATCCGGACTTTCATACCCTGTCGGATGAAGCGGAGCAGGCCAGGATGCTGGAACTGTCGACCCTGAACAATGAAGCGTTTAAAACCTTGTCGGACCCTGACAAGCGTATGGCTTATATCCTGAAAATCAACGGATTGCTGGAAGAAGGAGAAAACCAGGGCGCATTGCCGCAGTCTTTTCTGATGGACATGATGGACATCAATGAGGCCATGATGGAACTGGAATTTGACTTCGATGCCGAACGGCTGCAACAAACGCGGCAAGCCGTGGAAACACTCGACCAATCGATGAAACAGGATATTCAACCCATTCTGGACAACTGGACGCCCACATCGGGCAATTCTGCTTCCGATTTGAAACAGGTGCGCGAATATTTTTTTAAAAAGCGATATTTATTGCGCATTTTTGAAAATCTGTCTAAGTTTGCGGCCGCTTCCGGCAATTGAGTTCATCTCCATGAATCGGCAAGCGACCTTTTTTCCGGCATGAAAATGCCTGCTCCGGGAAGCCGGCAGCAACACAACAAATAGCGGGAGTGGCGGAATGGTAGACGCGTTGGTCTCAAACACCAATGACTTCGCGGTCGTGCGGGTTCGAGTCCCGCCTCCCGCACTGCAAGCGGTAAGTGATTGAATGACAATCATTTGCCGCTTTTTTTATTGATAAAGTTTCTGTAGAGTAGTTTCCCGCAAATCGTGCAGGTATTATCGTAGCGTAGTTTCCTGCAAATTTTTCCGTAGAGTAGTTTCCCGCAGATTGCGCAGATTTACCCGCAGAACTCGCAGAACGTAGAGTACACAACGTAGAGTACACCTGTTTATTCAAAGCGAAAACAAAGGAGTACTCTACGTTGTGTACTCTACGTTCTGCGAGTTCTGCGGGTAAATCTGCGCAATCTGCGGGAAACTACTCTACGGAAATCAATTCTGCGGGAAACTACGCTACGAAAACAACTCCGCGGGAAACAGCCTTGAACGATTATTGATTTGTGTAACGCACAAGTATTTATCCCCAACCCGCGTTTGCGTACCTTCGCCTCCTTATGGCGCTCATCCTTACCAACGACGGTTCTCACTCCGTGTACTCCGACACCTACGGCGTAACCTATCACTCCCGCTTCGGGGCCGTGACGGAGTCTGCGCATGTGTTTATTGCCGCAGGACTGCGCTACAAGGCCGTGGTACAGCAGGATATTGCCATTCTGGAAACGGGCTTCGGCACCGGCCTCAATGCGTTTATGGCCTGGCTGGAAGCCGAACGCCGCAACCTGCGCGTGCACTACACCGGACTGGAAATAGCACCTGTGTCGCTGGAAGATGCCCGACAAATGAATTATGCCGATGCGCTGGGTGTGCCTGATCGGGCGGCCGATTTTTTGTCGCTACACGCCTGCGAATGGGGCAAAACCATTACCTGCTCAGAGTATTTTGATTTCAGGAAAGAACAGCAATCCATTGAAACCTTCGAAGCGGAAGAGGCTTTCGATGTGATCTTTTTCGATGCTTTCGCCCCACAGGCGCAACCCGAACTCTGGACCGCGGAGGTATTCGGGCGCATGTATAAGGCTTTGCGCCCCGAAGGAGTGCTGGTAACCTACTGCGCACAGGGAGCGTTCAAACGCACCCTCAAAAAGGCAGGATTTCAAGTGGAACGCCTGCAAGGCCCGCCCGGAAAACGCGAAATGACAAGGGCTACGAAGTAAGCAATGTGTCAGCAACTTTCGAAACACATTATTTTTGTGTAATTAATAGTATAAAAAATCGTTGATCGTGCTTTATCCGGCCTAAAAAGCCAATATTTGCCACGGTCTAACGAAGCATTACATGTCATCCCTCCCATATACCCACCGCGATATTTCCTGGTTGTCGTTCAATTACCGCGTGTTGCAGGAAGCCAGAGATCCTGCCGTCCCCTTGCTTGAACGCCTGAAATTTCTGGCGATCTACTCTTCCAACCTCGATGAATTTTTCAGAATCAGGGTAGCCGGCATACGGAATCTGAAAAAAGTGGGTAAAAAAACCCGCGCGCGCCTCGATTTTGATCCGGGTGAATTGCTGAAAGACATCCACCGCATCGTCAACCGGCAACAGGAAGAGTTTTCGCAGATTTTCGAGCAGGAAATTGTGCCCGAAATGCGAAAGCAGCACATCCACATCCTGCGCCGCCTCGACCTGAATGAAGAACAGCGCCAGTTTGTAGAAAACTATTTCCACGAAAAACTGCTGCCATTTGTCATGCCGGTGCTGCTGGTCAAGCACCGCATACGCCCCTTCCTGGCCAATGCCAACCTGTACCTGGCCGTGCACCTGCGCCCCAAAAAACGCCCGTTGTCGGAAAGCGAATACGCGCTGGTAAAAATCCCGTCTGATCAATTGCCACGCTTTGTGCCCCTGCCTTCGTCGGCCAATCGCTTCGACTTGATCCTGCTCGACGATATTGTGCGGCATTCGGTGTCGTGGCTGTTTCCGGGCTACGACATCAAGGATACGTATTCGATCAAACTGACGCGTGATGCGGAGTTGTACATCGACGATGAATATTCGGGCAACCTGGTGCAAAAAATCAGATCCAGCCTTCAAAAAAGGCAGGTAGGGCCGCCCAGCCGCTTTGTGTACGATCGTGAAATGCCCGAACACCTGCTCTCGTACCTGCGCGATACCTTCGATATTCGCAAGAACGACATGCTGCCGGAAGGGCGTTACCACAACAACTTCGATTTTTTCAAGTTCCCGGATTTTGGGATGTCGCACCTGCGCAACAAATCCCTGCCGCCTCTGCCGCATCCCCTGTTGCATGCCGCGCAGGATCCTTTTGCTGTGATTCGGGAAAAAGACCAGTTGCTGCACGTGCCCTATCAGTCGTACGAGTCGGTGGTCAATTTTTTTGAAAAAGCGGCAGAAGACCCCGATGTGACGCATATCAAGGTCATTCAATACCGTGTTGCCCGCCATAGCCGCATCATGCACGCCTTGATGCGCGCCGTACAGGAAGGCAAACAGGTGTCGGCATTTGTGGAAATCAAAGCGCGTTTCGATGAGGCAGCCAACCTGGAATGGGGTGAAAAACTGGAAAAGGCAGGCGTACGCGTGCATTATTCTTTTCCGGGTGTGAAAGTGCATTCCAAACTGGCCCTGGTGCGCCGCATTGAAAATGGCGAGCCCAAACTGTACAGTTATATGGCAACGGGCAATTTTCATGAGGAAACCGCCAAAATATATTCCGATTTCAGCCTCTTTACCAGCGACCAGCGGCTTACCACCGAAGTAAGCCAGGTCTTTTCCTTTCTGGAAAATATCAAACCGCCATCACAGGACTTTCAGCACCTGCTGGTGGGTAAATTCAACCTGCGACCGGCATTTTACCAGTTGATCGATCACGAGATTGCTGCGGCCAAACGAAAAAAGAAGGCCTGCATGATTTTGAAAATCAACAGCCTGGAAGACAAGGAAATGATCGCCAAACTATATGAGGCATCTCAGGCAGGGGTGGAGGTAAAACTTATCGTACGCGGTATTTGCTGCCTTATTCCCGGCATAAAAGGGCTGAGCGAAAACATCGAAGTGATCAGCATTGTCGACCGATTTTTGGAACATGCCCGGGTGTTTATTTTTTACAATGGCGGCGACGAACGCATTTACCTGAGCAGCGCCGACTGGATGGAGCGCAACCTCAGTTTCCGGATCGAAACCACGTTCCCGGTATATGCGCCCGAACTGAAAAAGGAAATACGCGATTTGATCGACCTGCAATTGAATGACAATGTGAAAGCGCGTATCATCGACCGCAATGACCGCAACGAATACCGCCGCAGCAAATCGGATATTCCTGTGCGGGCCCAACTGGAAACGTATTTTTATTTCAAACGAAAATCAGAGTAGAGTAGGTTTGTTTATGAAGGTAAAAAAAGTTTTGAAATCTATTTCATTGATTATCAATGCCTTGATATTTTTTTGAAATTTTTTTCTCAAAACAGTTGTCTATGTAAAATGAGTGCTGTTATCTTTGCCGCCGCTAAACAACAGAACAACAGTTCTGAAGTTAAAATGCGGAAGTAGCTCAGTTGGTAGAGCACGACCTTGCCAAGGTCGGGGTCGCGAGTTCGAGTCTCGTTTTCCGCTCAAAGAAACCTTGCCTTTGGCAGGGTTTTTTGATTTAAGGCCCATATATTTGTGGCACACACACCGCCCGGGTGGTGGAATGGTAGACACGCAGGACTTAAAATCCTGTGACCGTTGAGGTCGTATGGGTTCGAGTCCCATTCCGGGCACTTTTTTTAGTCCTGAGTCGACTGTCCTGAGTCCTCAGTCCGTAGCGTACACGTGCTTACTTTTGGCTTCTTTACCCAAAATTCAAAAAGTAGTAAGGTGTACAATGGAGCATCTGCTTACAAACAACGGCGCGCCTGATCATGACAGATCAGGCGCGCCGGTCGTATATAGTGTGTTGTATGAAACAGGCAATGATTTATCTCTTACCAGAAACGGTGACTTTTCCGCTGCTCAGGTTGCCGTTGTTGCCACGCAGGAGGAAATAATACTGGCCTGTGGGCAGGTTCGACACATCCACCTTAAAAATGTTGCCGCTGAAAGCATGGGATTTTATCAGCCGTCCTTGCATGTCGTACCACAAAACATGGCCTTCTGTGGCAGGAGAAGCAGCGTTAAACCGGAAGGTGGCTTCCGTGGAGGCCGGGTTGGGGAATACCTCCAGTGCCACGCCTTCTTGCAAGTCGACTACCTGTGTCACCTCCAGGTAGTTTTCCCCAATGGTGTGCAGGGTACGGTTGGTGATCACCGGTTCGTTGAAATCGAAATAAATGCCAGCCTGGTTTTCCAGTTGGGTGTTATCGGGTAAACCTGTTTTGGGCGAAATCGTGAATTTTACAAAACCATGCGAAGCAGCCTCGTTCACATTGCTATCCGGAAGCATGATATTCTGGAAGAAAAACTGGGCAACGCCTTGTCCGGACAGGCTGAACTGATATGGATGGCTCGAAGCGCCTGTGCGTAGCGTGCTCAAGTCGAACAGTGGTGAAATGGTATCTCGAATCATGACCGTAAACGCCGTGTCAGTACCGGTATTCTGGAAACGGATGAGGTATTCGATTTCCTCATCGCGTGGAATGAAATGCTCGGCGCCTACACCTTTAGGGAAACCCTGTTTGTCGTTCGGGTCGAAAGAGCCTGTGTTTTCGCTGCAGTCTTCGTCTTCATAAAAAGCCGCATCGTCCTGCGGAAACAGCGTAATAAATCCCTGACTCACGCCACCCGATTCATTGGTGCCGCAACCTTCCACGGCTGCGCTGGCACGAATGCCATACGGGTAATTATCTGCCTGATTGATTTCCACACGCCAGGTGGAGCCGTTGGCCGGTCGGGTCACTGTTTCAGCCGCGCCACTGTTGAGTTGAATCGGGTCGCTGGTCATTTGAATCATAATGTCTTCGATGATCACATATTCGGCCGGCTCGGTCATGTCTTCGCCTTCATTGGTGATGGTAAAATTCACCTCGTTACCATTACAATGTCCGCTCACGCGCAGATTGGAGCCATCCCAAAGTCCCTGTGCCAGGGGCACACACGACGAGTCGGGGTACACATGCGCGCTGCTGCAATGCGTTTGACCCAGTTCTGCTTCGCAACTCACTTCCACGTCGATAAAGAAAAGCCTGCACTCGCCGGCATCCAGGTTGCCTACCGGGAAAGTGTACGTGTTGCCGGTGTTGGTCGAATATGGAATGGTACTGCTAGTGTAGGTCAAATAAGGATCGAGGGTGACTTCCACATACGCATCGCTGACGGGGACCGTTCCCTGGTTGCAGTATTGCACGGTATAGTAAGACGGGAAACAGCGGCGTAAAAAGCCGGTAGACAAATCTACTTCCATGCGCCCGCACAGTTTGTCGGCCTGGCCGGAAAACGGCACGATAACAGTATCGACCAACCCGACGGTCACGGGTTGCGGCGCTGTGCAAACGTTCCACAAGCCATTGGGTTTTATGAGGGAAACAGTATAGTTCCCATCCGGAACAGGAATGGTATAGGAGCCATCTGTGCGGGTGCGCGTCACAAACTCCCCGGGCAGGCCGGAGGCTACCACCAGCCAGTTGCCCAACGGTGATTCCTGCGGATCGTTGCTACAGTTGCTGTTGTCGTCGCGTTTTACATTGCCGACAATGCGGGAATAAAAAGGCCCTTCTACCTGCCCGCCGGCCACCAGTACGGCTGTGTAATTCACATCACCCAGTTTTACGCCATAGAAATTCAGGTTGAGTTGGTTGCTGCTGATGTTGTTAACTGTAATTGTTTGGGGGTATGGGAACGGGTTGGCCGGGTCGACAAAAACATGGTTTGCCGGTACAAACCTCCAACTGTCGCCGCTGGGAAACTGCGTCGTGATGCCCAAAATCAGGTTGCGTATAATCAAGGTATCCTGAAACGTAATGTTTTCAGAATCATCCACATCGGCGGCAATGATTTTATAAGGGCTGTTGAGTAGTTCCTGCCCCAGAATATGGCGCCGAATAAGTACGTGATCGAACGTGCTTACGCCATTGAGTGGGTTGAGGTCGGCAAACGGGCGAACAGAATAAGTGCTACCAGGCGTTACCGAAAAGGTGTATTCTCCATTGGTGTCGGTGAGTGTGGCATCGTTTTCAGGGCCATCGAGCACAACGCCTACGCCTGGAATCGGCGTTACACCATCCGGCAGTGTAATGCGCCCTGAAATAATGGTCTGGCCATTCATCAGAGGGCCCAGAAACAAGAAGATGAAGAGCAGAAGATAGTTGGGATGCCTTTTACATGTACAGAGATTTATACGCATACGATGATCATGTTTTTGGTTGACAATGTTTGATTGCTTGAACGATACAAAAGTGGCGGGCAAACAGGGAGGTGTTCAACTACAAATTTTAAATTTTGTAACAGTTATATGGAATAGTTTTTGATGCAAGTATTTGATATTCAATTGTATTTGAAGTGAGTTTGTCTACTGTACTGTAAAATGGAGAATACCCGGCTTTTGAAATTATTGCACACTTTTTCGAAAACGGAACTGCAAGAACTGCGAAAATTTGTTCGCACCCCGTTTTTTAACCAGCGCAACGAGGTGCCCTTGTTGCTCGACTGCCTGTTGCCGGCGCTGGTAAAAGACAAACCTGTGATCGATAAGGAGGCCGCATACCGCCAAATTTTTGGGAAAACCGGCTATAATGACCACCGGATTCGCATGGCCATGAGTTTTTTATATCAACTCACGGGGCAGTTTCTCGCTATCAAGGCATTTCTTGGAAATGATGTGGCGTACCGCCGGCAACTGGCTGCTGTGTTCCGCGAACGCCGCATGCCGGAGCAAGCCGAAAAAACCAACCAGGAAGCCTTTGCCTTGCAGCAAAACCAGCCCCTGCGCAATGCCGATTTTATGGAAGAGCGCTATCAGATTTTGCTGGAAAAACACCGGCAACAGATAGAAACCCAGCGCATCGAACAGGATGCCTTGCAGGAACAATCCGACCAACTGGATCAGGCATTTCTGGCCCGCAAACTGTGGCAGGCCTGCGCCATGCTCTCGCACCGCAACGTCAGCAATGCCACCTACGATTTCGGGATGCTGGATGCTGCCCTTCTGTTTGCCGAAAAGTCGGGCGCTTTGAAGCAGCCCGCCATCGCGATTTACCACGCTTGTTATCAGGCCTTGTCAAAACCTTCAGAAAGCGCACATTTCCAGCATTTTAGGAAGTGTTTGACCGATTACGCCGACCTGTTTCCGGCCGAAGAATTGCGCGATTTGTTTATCCTGGCCATCAATTATTGCATCCGACAGTACAACGCTGGCAACCTGGAGTACCTGTCGCAGCAGTTCGAGTTGTACAAGGAAGGGCTCGAACGGCATTACTTCCTCAGCGAAGGGCTTATCTCGCGCTACACCTACCAGAATGCAGCCACCATCGGGCTGGTGATGCGCGAACTGGAATGGGTGGAAACGTTTATTTACGAGTATCGGCCGCTGCTCCGCGAAGAGCACCGCGAGGGATTGTTCAGTTTCAACCTGGCACGCCTCGAATATTACCGCCGCGATTTGGGGAAGGCCCTGCAACTGCTGCAAAAAGCGGAATACAAGGACCTGCTGCTCAACCTGGCCGCTAAAATCCTTCAATTGAAAATCTTTTACGAATTACAGGAGTTCGATTTGCTGGCTTCCCACTTGCAGGCGGTGCGTTCGTTTATCCGGCGAAAAAAAGTCATGGGCTATCACCGCGAAAACTATATGAACACCGTACATTTTACCCAGAAATTGTTGGAAGTCAACCCTTTCGATAAAACGCTGCGGGCGGAATTGCGCCAGGAAATTGAACAAACCAAAGCCGTGGCGGAGAAGGAATGGCTGCTGAGCCAGCTGTGAGCATCGACTCTGTTTCGTTGATGTATTGAAACAATATAATTTTACCACAACGGACACAAAGGTTTACACGAAGGACACAAAGCGTAGAGTAGACAAGCCGACACTGGATTATTTTAACACGAACATCAAGCGTAACAAGGTGTACGCTACGCCTTGTGTCCTTCGTGTAAACCTTTGTGCCCGTTGTGGTTAAAAAAATACCACCTACATTCTTGTGGTTTCCAAACAAATACCCGCGTTTTTCATTCACCAACTTTACCTTCCTCATGCCCGAAATTCGCCAACTCCTCCTCTGCACAGCCGCCATTTTCTTCTGCGCCGGCCTCTCCGCCCAGCGATGCTCCTGCACCAAAAACCTCGATTTTACGATCAATAAAGTAGAACACAACTACGCAGGTTTTCGTGATAAAGTAACCACCGAAACACGCGCTTCCTACCAGGCGCACACCGATTCTTTTCGTATAAAGGCAGCCGCCAGCACCTCCGACACGGCCTGCCGACGCGTGTTATACAGTTGGTTGCGCTGGTTCAAGGATGGGCATATCAGTATGCGGCCTTACGGCTCTTCCCAGATGGTCACGGAAACCTTGCCGCCATTTGCCTGTACCGAACTCGACAGCCAGACCATGCTGCTCACCTTGCCTTCCATGTCGAATGTATACAAAACATTGGTGGACAGCATGTTGCGCGCCAACGATGCCATCCTGCGTTCCAAACCATTTTTCATCATCGACTGCCGCAACAACGGCGGCGGCAGCGACAATACCTGGGCTTCTATCAAGCCATACCTCGTAACGCAAGCAGTTGTGACCGATGGCCGCCAGTACTGGGCATCTGAAGACAATGCTCAGTTTCTGCTCGACATGGCCGGAAAAAAAGAAACCAATAAAAAAAACAGGAAATACCTCAAATCCATTGCCGCTGAGATGAAAAAACACCCGGGTACTTTTATCGGCACCATGGATGCCCGCCGTGAACGCACTAATGTGCCGCTACCCAACCCGCACAAAGTGGTAGTACTGGTAAATAAATTCAGCGCCAGCAGCACCGAAAACCTGGTACTCTGGGCACGCCAAAGCAAAAAAGTAACCATCATGGGCTCCCAAACAGCCGGCGTCGCCGATTATGGCAATCTGAGCGTCGCCGTTGGGCCTTGCCGCGATTGGGAACTCTGGCTTCCTATGATGCGTTCGAATCGCGTGGCCGACGGTCGCGGCATCGACAATGTGGGGCTGCAACCGGACATCCAACCGGAAGGGCAGGAGAGCACGTGGGTGGAATACGCCAGAAAATGGATGAAACTGTAGAGACAAGGCACGCCTTGTCTCATGCTCATGCGTTCGTGTGGCATTTGTGGGTAAGGGCGTCGGGTTGGGTAGCGGCCAGGCATCAATAAATTAATCACCTGTTCATTTTTCAAACCCACATCTTCATACTTCGCCGTACTTTTGCGCTTCTTTTTTAACAACATACCGCGCCTGCTATCCTTATGCCGAAACAAAACACCCGGATAACTGATAACAGATAACTGATAACAAATAAATGACTGAGCAAGAACTCCTGCGTCGCGAATCGCTGCAAAAACTTCGTGAACTGGGCATCGACCCATATCCTGCCGAACTGTTTGAAGTAACGGCTTTTGCGGCCGATATCGTGGCCAATTACCAGGAAGAAGTACTCGAAGACGGTACCAAAAACCGCCTCAATTATCAGCAAATTGCCCTGGCTGGCCGTATCATGGCTTCCCGGGAGGCTGGAAAAGCCATGTTTATGAACCTGCAGGATCAAACGGGCCGTATCCAGTTGTACCTGCGCAAGGAAGAAATCAATGGCGGCGACGAAAACTCGCCGATGTTCGATACCGTCATCAAAAAACTGCTTGATCTGGGCGATTACGTCGGTGTGAGGGGCTATGCGTTCCGTACCAAAACCGGCGAGGTGAGCGTGCATGTGCAGGATTTCAAGTTCCTGTCGAAATCCCTGCGCCCGCTGCCAGTGGTGAAAAAAGATGCGGAAGGCAATATTTACGATGCCTTTACCGACCCCGAACAGCGCTACCGCATGCGGTATGTGGACCTGACGGTGAACACCGAATTCCGGGAAATTTTCATTAAGCGCACCAAACTCATCAAAACCATGCGGGCCTACCTCGACGACCTGGGCCTGCTGGAAGTGGAAACGCCCATTCTGCAACCGATTCATGGCGGCGCAGCGGCGCGTCCGTTCAAAACGCACCACAACACGCTGGATATGACCCTGTACCTGCGTATTGCCAACGAATTGTACCTGAAACGCCTGATTGTGGCGGGTTTTGACGGGGTGTACGAGTTTGCCAAAATGTTCCGCAACGAGGGCATGGACCGCACGCACAACCCGGAATTTACAGCCCTGGAATTCTATGTTGCCTACAAGGACTACAACTGGATGATGGAAGTGACCGAACAAATGCTCGAACGTGTGGCGCGTGCCATCCACTCGGAAGGCGGCTCTACAGTGCAGGTGGGCGATCGTACCATCGAATTTGCAGGCCCGTATCGCCGCCTGACGATGTTCGATGCCATCCAGGAATACACCGGCCTGAACGTGGAGACGGCCGACGAGGCCGAACTGCGTGCCTACTGCAAAAAGGAACACATCGACATCGACGCCACAATGGGCAAGGCCAAACTGATTGACGAAATTTTTGGTGAAAAAGTAGAGGCCAATCTCATCCAGCCGACCTTCCTGATCGATTATCCGGTGGAGATGTCGCCGCTGACCAAAAAACACCGCAGCAAACCGGGGCTCGTCGAGCGCTTTGAATTGTTTGTCAACGGCAAGGAAGTGGCCAATGCCTACTCCGAACTCAACGACCCGATCGATCAGCGCGAACGCTTTGAAGAGCAATTGCGCCTGGCCGAACGCGGCGATGAGGAGGCTATGGCCATGGACGAGGATTTTCTGCGCGCACTCGAATACGGCATGCCACCCACGGCAGGTATCGGTTTCGGTATCGACCGACTGACGATGCTGTTCACGGGTCAGGCGAGTATTCAGGAAGTGCTGTTTTTCCCGCAAATGCGCCCGGAAACGAAGGAGTGAGTGTGTTTTGAGTGTTTTGGTGTTTTGGTGTTTTTGTGTTTTGGTGTGCGTTGCGCTTGGCTTTTAGGTGGAATTTTTGGCTTTTTTCTCTTAGATGGAGCGTGAGTGATAAAGTGTATGGAGGCTGCGATTGAGTGATGAAGGTATTGAGCGACTCCGCCATTCAGCAATTTTTTCCGCAGCCAATTGCCACCCTGCAGCCTTGTCGTCCTGACGGGAACTGTCCACTCTACGGTGGGTAACAGCAAATTTCCCATCGTAGAGTGGACAGTTCCCGTCAGGACGACAAGGCGGCATTGCGGCAATTGGCTGCAAAAAATGTTACAAAATTTGGCTTGACATACTATTTTGGACACTCTCCATAAATGCCAGATATACAACCTGCTCGCAGATTTCAAGGCGAGTGCCGACTATGTGATACTCACCATAGATGCCAGATGTACACCCCCTGATAACCGATAACCAATAACGGATAACAAAACGATGGAACCCATTACCCCCACCCCCGGACTCATTTTCTATTCTTTTCTCACCATCGGTAGCATCCTGGTGGTGATCATCGCCTATTTTTACAGGAAAAATAAGGATAGAGACCAGTAAATATTTCATTTTCAACCAAATACCACTCCACATGAAAACCTTTGCAAAATTTCTGCTCCTGCTTGCGCCACTGCTCCTGAGTGGCTGTTTTGACATCCTGGAAGAACTCTGGCTCAACAAAGATCAGTCGGGGCGCTACGAACTCACCGTCACGATGGGCTCCGGCCCGATGGCCAATATGATCCAGGCGGCTCAGAAAAAATCCAACGATTCGCTGATGGCGTTGGGGCTACCACCCCGCCCGACAGATACCACCATTTACCTGCGCAACCTGCCCGATTCCATCCAGAAAATGCTGCCATACCAGGATGTCGTACAAACGCTGGAGATTTACATGAAAATGGAGAAAGGTATCAAATTTCGTTTTCAGTATCCTTTCAGCCACCTCGATAGCCTGCATCATTTCTGGCAGACACTGACGGCAATTGAGGAAATACAAAAGGATTCGGTTATCAAAAAAAGCAAGGTGCTCGACTTTCCTGCTATCGGAAACATTCAACAAATGCTGGGCGGTACGCCGGTAATGCAATGGAAAGGAAAAACCTTCCAACGCACCATAGAAAGCGAAGAAAACGACGGCGCAGAACTGATGGGTGAAATGTTTGAGGATTCCGATAACCCTATGGTGAAAATGATGATGCGCAACCGAACCTATGAATTGAAGTTTCACCTGCCCAAAAAAGTAAAACGTGTTTCTACGGATGGCTATGCAAAAGATGGCAACGACGTGCACGCCAAGTTCCCGCTGACGGAAGTCATGAAAGACCACGGCAAACTGGAATGCACCATAAAAATGAAGTAAAAACAATCTGCTTACGCCAATATTAGCCAATTTGCTAATATTCAAATACCCGGACGCAACTTCCGGGTATTTTTTTTCGTACTGGTACAGTATTGCTTCAAAGGATTCATTCACACCAAAACGCTTACTGTACCATGCTCAAAAATGTGATGGCCGGCCTCCTGCTGGCATGCGCGACGCTTACCCTTTCGATGTGCCAAAAAGAATCGACGACTACTTACGATTGTACTGGCCTGACTCCCACCTACACCAATGATATTAAAGCAATTATGAACGCCAGTTGCGCGATTTCAGATTGCCACGACGCCGCTACGCGGGAGGCTGGCATCAACCTGAGTTCCTATGCGGGCGTAAAGGCTGAGAGTGCAAACGATCGTTTCCTGGGTTCCATGGAGCATCAGGCAGGCTATAAATCCATGCCGGAAGGCGCTTCCAAACTGCCTACAGCCAGCATTCAGAAAATATACTGCTGGATTCAGAACGGACAGCCGGAGTAGAGGTGAGATGCGAGAGGTGAGATGCGAGAAAATAAGAAACAGGGCTTTTTAATTGTACGGCCGACCCGGGTATTCCGGGCGGCCGTTTTTGATGAGTCGTCCCGATTTTTGGAATCAAGAACTTATTTGGCTATGCCCCTTGTGACGTTCGTGGTCAAATAAAAAATAAATTGACTATGTATCCCACCTTTGGATTTGGCGCCAATACAACAATAGCCAAGCGTAAAAGGAGCGGTGGTATGGACTTTAGTCCGTCGGGACAGTGCCTTTTAAGGCGCTTAAAGTATGATGGTTATTGTGAGCGCCATAAATGGCGCTGTCCCGACGGACTAAAGTCCATACCACCGCCTGAACAGCACTTGGCATATCTTGCAACTTTGGCCATTAAGATTGGTTCTTACCATTCGTTTTTCAATCCCGTTACAAGGAACATCTCAACACGCTCTTAGCCTATACTTCCTGGGCCGCCGCCTCCGGCTCAATCTGCGCTTCCTCCTCCGGCGTATCGATCACATCGATTTCCACGCGCAGGTTTTCAATGATAAAATCCTGGCGTTCCGGCGTGTTTTTGCCCATGTAGTAACTCAACACGTGGTCGAGGTTGGTATCTTCCGGCAGCAGCACCGGATCGAGGCGAATATTGTTGCCAATAAAGTCGGCAAACTCATTCGGACTGATTTCACCCAGACCTTTGAATCGGGTAATTTCCGGTTTGCCGCGCAGTTTTTGTACCGCCGCCTGCTTCTCCGCTTCTGAATAACAGTAAAACGTCTGTTGTTTGTCGCGCACCCGAAACAGGGGCGTATCCAGGATATACAGGTGGCCGTTGCGCACCAGGTCGGGGAAAAATTGCAGGAAAAACGTAAGCAGCAGCAGTCGGATATGCATGCCATCCACGTCGGCATCGGTGGCGATCACCACGCGGTTGTAGCGCAGGTCGTCCATCGAGTCCTCAATGTTCAGTGCGTGTTGCAGCAGGTTGAACTCCTCGTTTTGGTACACGATTTTTTTGGTCAGCCCGTAGCAGTTCAGCGGCTTGCCACGCAGACTGAACACAGCCTGTGAATTCACATCGCGGGCTTTGGTGATCGAACCGCTGGCCGAGTCGCCCTCGGTGATAAAAATCGTGCTGTTCAGGCGCTGGTCTTCCTGCCCTTTTTCATTGAGGTGATAACGGCAGTCGCGCAGTTTTTTGTTGTGGATATTGGCTGCTTTGGCGCGCTGGTTGGCCAGTTTTTTTACATCGGCAATATCCTTGCGCTCGCGTTCCGACTGCTGTATGCGTTTCAGCATTTCCTTGGCCGTGTCGGGGTGGCGGTGCAGGTAATCGTCGAGGGCTTTGCTCAGAAAATCGTTCATCCAGGTGCGCATGGCTGGCCCGTCGGGCGCGATGCGTTCTGAGCCAAGGCGGGTTTTGGTCTGGCTCTCAAACACGGGTTCTTCGACGCGAACGGCTACGGCGGCAATGACGCTTTCGCGGATGTCCTTGGCGTCGAATTCCTTTTTGAAGTGCGTGCGCACCACTTTCACCAGCGCTTCCCGGAAGGCATTGAGGTGCGTGCCGCCCTGCGTGGTATTTTGTCCGTTGACGAAAGAGTAGTATTGTTCGCCGTAATGCTCGCCATGCGTCAGCGCGATTTCCACATCGTCGCCTTTGAGGTGAATGATGGGGTAGCGGACGCTTTCGGCGCCTGTTTTTTTCTCCAGCAGGTCGAGCAGGCCGTTTTTGGAAATAAACGACTTGCCGTTGAACTGAATTTTCAGGCCCGCATTCAGGTAGGCGTAGTTCCAGAGTTGTTGCTCGACGTATTCATACACCCAGCGAAAATTGCGGAACAGCCCGTTGTCGGGTTTAAAAAAGACGAGGGTGCCGTTTTCTTCCTTGGTGCTTTCCAGTTTGCTCTCCTTTTTGAGGTTTCCAAACTGAAATTCGGCGCTTTTGCATTGTCCGTCGCGGAAAGCGGTGACGCGGAAATGCTCCGACAGCGCATTCACGGCTTTGGTACCGACCCCGTTCAGGCCCACTGATTTTTTGAAGGCCTTGCTGTCGTATTTGGCGCCAGTGTTGATTTTGGAAACGACATCTACCACTTTTCCGAGCGGAATACCGCGTCCGAAGTCGCGCACAGTCACGCCGGCTTCGTTGATGCTGATATCGATCACCTTGCCGTAGCCCATGGCGAATTCGTCGATACAGTTGTCGAGTACCTCCTTGATGAGGACGTAAATACCGTCGTCGGGGCTGCTGCCGTCGCCGAGTTTGCCTATATACATGCCCGGGCGCAGGCGGATGTGTTCGCGCCAGTCGAGCGACTTAATATCGTCTTCGGAATAACTCACCTCTTGCATAACTTGTGCTGGGTTTTTGGCGGCCGGTTTGGTGTCTTTGGCAGACGGTTTGGCGGCCTTTGCTTGCTTCGCTGTTCTGTAATTTGCGCCCAAAGTAACGGAGTTTTAAAAATTATTGTCGAGACTTTGTTGGATAAACCTCCGCATGAAATCCGGATGGTTTGTAACGAGGGCAAATTTAAAACAAAAATTTTATTTTTAAAACAAAAAATTTATTAATGATAAGGGTATTGGCTTGGAGTGTTTTTTTGCTTGAGTAGTTTCCCGCAGATCTCGCAGAACGTAGAGTATGCCTATTTTTTCAAAGCGATCAAAATGTGTACTCTAAGTGTACTCTACGTTCTGCGCGATCTGCGGGAAAATCTGCGCGATCTGCGGGAAACTACTCTACGCTCAGCGAGATCTGCGGGAAAATCTGCGCAAATCTGCGGGAAATAACCCTACCGGAAATTAAACCGCACCCAATCTACCCCCACAACCCCTTGCCCCTGATTCACTTCATTTTTAAAAACAAAATAAAGCGATACCGGCTGCTCGGGAACAGCGCCGCTCAGCGGCATGTCCACTTCACGGAATACCATACGCTGAGCGGGCATTGGCTGCACATTCAGGGTTGCCAGCAGAGGGCCGGCCGGCTTGCCGGCATGCAATTCGATGCGACCGCCACAATACGTATTGCGCGCGTCGCTGCTGCCGAGCCGCAGGGTAAGCGAACGGATATTGCTCATATCGGCCTGAGCAATAGAAAACCAGGCATTGTGTTTCAATTCATTCAGTGTCATCGTATCGTTGCCGAAAGGTTTGTAATTGCCGACACCCCGGCTGCGGTCATCGCATAATTCGGCCTGAAAAACCTGCGGGCGCAGCACCAGCACGGCCTCATGGCTCAACGACGGCAAGGAATAAGCGCCCCGGTCGCGGTAAGCCGCCTGCAAAAGGTAAGTACCCTTGTCGGTAGGGAGCGGATAAGCGCCCGATAGTGGCAGACTTTGCCGGGGCTTGGGCGGATCGCCCAGGGCCATGATCCAGCGCGCCATTTCGATGGCATCTTCCTCGCGGATATTCGGGTGCGCGCTCATAGGGTGATTGCCCCAGTTGCCGGAGCCGCCGTAAATAATTTTCCGGTAAACGATTTGCACGGCAAAATCCGGATTGGAGCGATACCGCGCAGCCACGGCCTCGAATGCAGGACCGTTCACCTGCCGGTCGACGGCATGGCAGGAATAACAGTCGGAACTGGCAATGAGCATCTTGCCGCGGGCAAACTGCTCCGAGCGCTCTTCCGCCTTCTTCGGCAGTTTTGCCGGATTCAGCGATTTTTCCAGGTAATCGGCTTCCGTTTGTACATTTTCAGGCATAATACCCGCCTGCAAAGCGCCGTCTTCGGGGTCTTGCACAAGAATGTCGTAATACAAGGTGTCGCCGGGCCTGTAAAAACTGCGGTTGTAGCGATGCAGGTCGAACTGAACGCGCGGCGCCGAATTGCCGGCAAGAATTTCGACAGTGTCAGTGGAAACGGTGCCATGCGGATCGGTCACTTTGAGCACCACCCGGTATTTTCCCGGCTGCTGAAATGTCCAGGAAAGGGTGTCGGGGCGCGTTGTTTTTTTATACCAGGTATTTGCACAGGAATACTCATAGGTGAGTGCATCGTGGTCGTAATCTTCGGTTTTTTTGGCATGAAAACGTACGGTGAGCGGAACAGCGCCTGCTGCCTGGTCGGCTTCAAGCCGGGCGATAGGCGCCCGGTTGCCGCGCACATAATCGATGCGACTCAGGCGGGCGTCTTCATTGGTGGAGTACCAACTTTTGCCGTATTCCAGCATCCAGATGGAGCCCGTTTTCCGGTCGACGATCATATCCATCGGGCGCACCATTTGTATAGAATCAGCCAGTGGTTCGAGGTGATAAAACTGACCTGCTGAGTCTACCGTTACAGCCATGAGCCAGTTGCGCATCCAGTCGTATATGATGGTTTTCCCATTGTAATAGTCCGGGAAACGCGTTTTTTCGGGGTAATTGTCGCAGTAATACGTCGGCCCGGCCATCGCGTTGCGGCCTCCTTCGCCGAGCATGGGGAAATCGCGGTTTCGGCCGTACGGATACCAGATAAATGCGGGCTGGGCAGGCGGCAGGTCGACGGCGCCGGTGTTGTTGGGCGAGCGATTGACCGGATGTTGCGGATCGAAGCGGGCGCCCGGTTTTTGTGCCTCGAAATCGTAATATCGGTAGGCCTGGTTGTCGCCATTGAAATAAGGCCAGCCATAGTTGCCGGCCCGGCGCGCCTGGTTGATTTCGTCATGCCCCATTGGCCCGCGCGCTGTGTCGGTTTTGCCTGCATCCGGGCCGATGTCGCCCCAGTACAACCAGTTGCGCCGCTGGTCGATGCTGATGCGGAAGGGGTTTCGGCAGCCCATGACGTATATTTCGGGGCGTCCCTGCTTGTTTTGCGCAAACAGGTTGTCGGACGGGGTGGAGTAGGAGCCGTCATCATGCACCCGAATGCGCAAAATTTTTCCCCGCAAATCCATCGTATTCCCCGACGAGCGCTGCGCATCGAACGCCCGTCTGCCAGGTCGTTCATCGATGGGGTTGAAGCCATCGCAGGCGAACGGGCTGGTGTTGTCGCCGGTCGACAGGTACAGGTACCCGTCAGGGCCAAATGCCAGGCTACCTGCAGCGTGGAAGCCATTGACGTGGTTGGTCGGCACGGTCAGGATCACTTTTTCAGTATTTCGATGCAGGGAGTCGTCGTAAAAAACAAATTGCGACAACTGGTTCATCGAATCCTTTTTGGAAGAATAATACAGGAAAATGTGGTGCGTACGCGGCCATTCCGGGTCGACCGCGATGCCCATGAGGCCGTCGCCCATTTCAGAATACACATCTAATTTGGCTATCACGCCCAGGTGGGCTGTCGCCGGATCGAACATATTGAGGTAACCGTGTCGTTCCACAAACAGGATTTTACCGTCGGGCAACTGATCCAGTTCCATAGGTTCGCGCAGGTGGTCGGCCACCACTGTTTTTACAAATCGCGTCTGATCGGGGCGGGGCAGGGTACGGGCCTTATTGTAATTCAAGGGTTTATGGTCGCCAATAGCGTATCGGATACCGCCCAGCAGGTGTTGCAGAAATGCAGGGTCGAGGTAGGATTCGTCCGCGTGCCCGAGTGAAGTGTAAAAAGCGCGGCCGCCGTCGTATTGGTGTTGCCAGGCCAGCGGGTGGTGTGCCGGTTCGTATTGGCCCTTGGGGAGTGTGCCGCCCTTGTATTTGTTTTCGTCGATGCTCAACAGGACTTCGAGGTCGGGTTCGTATTTCCGGAAATTGTACCATTCGTCTTTCCATTTCCAGTCGCTGCAATGTAAATGTGTGGTAGATGGATCGTTGCAGCGCTCCACTTGCACATATCCGTCCTGAAAAGCAGGGTGGTCTTTGAAATAAGCCCCTACGAGCGCGCCATACCATTTCCAGGTGTATTCAGTAGCGGAAGCAGCGTGGATGCCGCAGTAGCCGCCGCCGGCCTGGATGTAGCGTTCGAAAGCCGCTTCTTCGTCGGGGCCCAGCACTTCGCCATTGGTGCTGAGAAACACGACGGCAGCGTAGCGTTTCAAGTTCTTTTCGTTGAACAAGTGGCTGTCTTCCGTGGTGTCGGCCCAAATGCCGTTTTGGCGGCAGAGTGCTACCAGCGCATTTTTACCCGCTTCTATACTTTGGTGGCGATAGCCGTGCGGGCTGGTTTTGGAAAAAATGAGGATGCGGGGTGGTACCGGCGCCTGGCAGGCAAACCAGCCACAGAGGGCCAGGGCCCAAAGACTAGAGAATTGAAGGATTCGATTCATCGATGTGCGCTTCCTGTTGGTGCGAAATTGCCCACAAGCCGCCAAAGGTAAGCGCGCCGTTGATCAGAATGGTGAGAAAACCTACGTCGAACCAGTTTTTACTCGTCATTTCGATGATGTAGGTGATAAAAGGTGCGGCCAGGCAGATGTACAATACCCATTTGTCTTTCACCTGCCTTTGGGTGAAAAGCCCAAAAGAAAACAGCCCCAGCAGCGGACCGTAGGTATAGCCGGCAATTTTAAAAAGCAGGGAAATGACGGCCGAACTGCTTACGGCATTCAAAATCAATATAATAACCACGAAAGCGGCAGAAAAACCCAGGTGTACGAGGGTGCGCGTTTTGCGTTGTTGTTGTTCCACTTGCTGCAGGTAGGCGGCACGCTCTTCTTCGTAGGCGAAGTGCGCGGACGGGTTTTCCTGTTTTTCAAAATTCAGGAAATCCACACAAAAACTGGTGGTCAGGGCCGTCAACGCCGAATCCGAACTGGCATACGTACTCCCTACCAGCCCGAGAATGAAGAAAATACCGGCAACAGCATCGAGGTGATCAAAGGCGATTTTGGGGTACAAATGGTCGGTACGCGCAGGAATTTCCAGTCCGATAGAGCCCGCATACAGATACAGCAATGCGCCCAGCGTGAGGAACAGGAAATTGATAATGACCAGGTTGACACAAAACAACAGCATGTTTTTTTGTGCTTCCCGGATGTTTTTGCAGGCCAGGTTTTTTTGCATCAGGTCCTGATCCAGCCCGGTCATGGCAATGGCGATCAATGCGCCGCTCACGAATTGTTTGACAAAGTGATTGGGATCGGTCAGGAAATTATCGAAAAAGAACATCTTTCCGTATCGACCACCAACGACCACCGAAAACAGGTCGCCACCTCCCAGGTTCAGGGCTTTTCCGATGGTAAACACCGTAAAAACCAGCGCTGCAAGGAAAAAAGTGGTCATGATCGTATCGGTCCAGATGATCGTTTTCAGACCACCTTTATAAGTGTATCCGTAAATCAGTGCCAGCATTAGGATGACAGTCACTGCAAAAGGTACGCCCAACGGCGCAAATACAAATGTCTGTAACACACTGGCTGCCAGGAACATACGCGCTGCCGAGCCGATCGTCCGCGACAACAGGAAGAACCCCGCTCCGGTTTTGTACGACCACCATCCGAATCGTTGCTCCAGGTACCCGTAGATGCTCGTCAGGTTGAGCCGGTAATACAGGGGCATCAGCACCGTAGCGATAAACAGATAGCCCAGTAAATAACCGAACACCACCTGCATGTACGAAAAGGCCATATTGAGCCCCGTACCGCCTACAGCCCCCGGAATACTGATAAACGTGACGCCGCTGATACTCGTGCCGATCATGGCATACGCCACCACATACCACGGCACTTTTCGATTGGCTAGAAAAAAGCCAGAATTGCTCACACCCCGACCGGTATACCAGGCCACTCCTACCAGCATGGCAAAGTAGAGCAGCAAAACAACCAGTACCAGTGTGGGGGTGAGGTGGAGCATTGTTTGGTGGTGGTGGTTAGGAAGGGTGGGAGGGTTGATGAGTTGAGGGTTGAGAAGTTGAGGAGTTGAGGGTTGAGAAGTTGAGACATTTACTTTTGGCTACTCAATAATGAATGCCGAAAGTAAATATCTCAACTTCTCAACCCTCAACTTCTCAACACTTCTCAACACTTCTCAACTCTTATTCCGCTTAAAATATTCCCGGAACGAAATCATACGTTGCTGATCTTCATCCCAGAGTTTGTTGAATACGCAACGCAGGCTTTCCCAGAACGTGATCTTGTTGGCCACCTGATCCAGGATCGGGTTTTCGTGGTGGCAACGCGCCAGTTCGTAGTTGGGCACCAGCGAATTGAGGTGGTGAATATGGTGATAACCGATATTGCCGGTCAGCCAGTGCATCAGGCGTGGGAGGTTGTAAAAAGTGCTGCCCTGAACGGCTGCACGGATGTAGTCCCACTTGTCTTTCCACTCCTTGTAAGTGCTTTCATGCTGGTGCTGAACATAAAAGAACCACACGGCTATACAGGCAAAAAACAAGAGAATGGGGAGGTGCACCATTACAAATGCCTTGTAGCCCAGTAGCAGGATAATGCCCATATGAACGGCCACGAGCAGCAGGTTGTGCTTCAGCAGCGAGCGATGCGCGTGTTCCCAACCTTTGATGCGAATCAGCGGCAGGCGATTCTGAACGAGCAGGTACCAGGCTGGTCCCAACAGGAACAATACCGGGGCACTGCGAAACAATACATAGTGCAGTTTTTTGTACCAGGGAAGTTGGTGAAACTCGTTGACAGTGAGCAAGTTGATGTCGCCAATGTCACGAAACTCCCACAACATGCCGTTGTGGCCGTGGTGGAAATTGTGCCCTTTTGCCCAATAGCGATAAGGCATAAAACTGAACATACTACATACTTCGCCAATCACATCGTTGGCTTTTCGGGAAGCCGTAAACGACTGGTGTCCGCAGTCATGCTGAATGATGAAAATACGTACCAGAAAAAAGGCATTTACCACTGCCAGTGGCAAAACGAGCCAGAACGATACATCCACCAGAAAGTACATGGCAATCCAAATAGCAACAAACGGTAAAAACGAGTTGAGAATCTGGATGGTGGCTTTCTGCGTGTCAGGAAGTTGATAGGATTTTACAATGGCTGGAAGTTTTTGGAGAATGGCGGGGTCGTACTTGTAGTGTGAATTTCCCATTGAAAACGAAGATTTATGTCGACAAAACTACCTGAAACAGGCGTTTCTGAATTCGCCGCCAAAAGTCTGTCATTTTATTGAGATGACATAATTAAAGTCCTAAGTCCTGAGTCCTAAGTCCTAAGTCCGTAGAGTACACCTGATTAGTCTTGGCATCCTATTAATAGATACCGAGGGTAATCAGGTCTACTCTACGGACTCAGGACTCAGGACTTAGGACTTAGGACTTGATACCCTTTCCCATTCACCCACAAAAAATGCCGGCCACCCGGAATGCCCGACAAATCGAGGCGAACAGGGGCGTGGTTTTCCGCCGTTACCGGCCATTCTCGCAGCAAAGTGCCTTGAGAATCGTACAGGCGAGCAGTTGTTTATTCCTGATGTTCTGAAAACTCAAGGAAAATTTCATCGTGGATAACAGGGTTGGGGAATACGAGCACCTCCCCGGTGACATCTATTTTTATGCGAATAATCGGAGAATAGTTCGTTTTTCCATCCCGATCGGTTTGAACGAGCCGGTAAAAATTGAGCCCCGAAAGCGGTGCGTCATCCGTAAATGAATAAGTGTGGGCTTGCAAGGAGGTGCCGTTCCCAGCCACACTGCCGATGGTATGCCATTGCCTGGAATCCGCGCTGCGCTGTATGTCAAAATAGGCATTGTTGAATTCGGTAGCGGTCGCCCATGCCAGTTGAATCGATCGGTTTTTGATTTCGCCTGTAAAACTGGTGAGGGTTACTGGCAGGGCTGCGTAGGTGTAGTTGTTTCCGCTGTTGTCGTTGTAGCGAAGGGTGGCCAGGCTGCGGTTCCCTTCCGAGTCGCCGTTCAATTGTGCGAGCGTTCGGGTAGAGGAAAAAACGTAATAGCGTACTGTCTGCCCGACCGGATAACCCGGAATAGTGGCCGTGCCATTGGTTCCAGCCATCGACACCTGTACGAGGCCGGTAGAAGTGGTAAAGTCTGTGCCGGTAGTATATCGGACGTATATTTTTTCCTCGGAAGAAGGGGTAGCACTTGTCGTGACGCTGATGAGCGCCGTTCCGCCCACCTGTGGTGTAGCGCCGACGGAAGTGATATCCACCGGGCTTGCCGAAGTGTACCCTACATAATATCGGGCGTTGGTAAGGGTGTAACCGCAGTCATTCATTACAAAAGTGTAATAACCGGAGGCGCTCATATTCAGGCCCATATCTTGCCCCGAGTTGTATGCAGTGTTGTTATTGATCGCATCCAGGGCGCCTTGACCGACGTTGCTGAACACCCATTTGTTCATAAAACGGTTGCCGGAAGGGCCGGAAATAAACAGGAATCCATTGCCACTTCCTCCGGCCATATTGGTTGCCGCTACATTACCGGGAACAGCGATGGTTGTTGCCCATTGCCCGCGCCCGTCTGTGGGATTACCTGTAGTGATGGAAACCCGACGGTAAGAAGAAGTGCGGTAATCGCTGCCATAAGGTGTCGTCGAATAGCCATTGAAGGAGCCCACCACCTGTACAGGCTCCCCGGAACTAATATTTTGTGCAGTCGCGCTGGAAATGGAGAAAGCAAACAGGAAAACGTATCCTGTGATTGCAAAGGCGGATAATAAATTAGAACCTCTCATGTGTGAATGTTATTTTTTTAAAACCATGATTCAGGGAAACAAGAGTTCATTTAATTTTTCGGTTATGCCTCCATTTAATGGTTTATCACAAGGCGCGCATTGCGAATAACGCTGCCCGTTGTAAACTGAAGCACGTAGGCGCCTGCTCTGAGCGTTTCGAAATCCAGTTCAATTTTGTTGCTTCCTTTTTCAAAAGAAACAGGGCGATGTATGGCTAATAGACCATTGGCATCGATGATTTGCAGGCGGCCATCACCACTTTCCGGCGCTTCAAAGGAAATAGTGCACTTGCTGTCAGCCGGATTGGGCATCACCGTCAATTGGCCCCAGTTGCTACCCAAAACGGCGCTTTGAATACCCGAATACGAAAAACTGCCGTCCACATTCAGCATTTTCAGGCGATAGTAGTAACGAATCCCCTCGCGCACATTTCGGTCATCAAAAGTGTATCGATTGTCAGCCGTGCCTTTGCCGGCAGTCCAGTGTATTTTGCTGAAAGTATTTCCATCCTGTGAACGCTGAAGCTCGAATCCTGCAAAATCCTGTTCTTCAGCCGTTTTCCAGTTGAGCAGGATACTTTTTTGCGACGCTTGTGCGTGAAAATCAATGAGTTCGAGGGGCAGCGGGGTGGAAGAATTATTAGTGAGCGTACCCGTGAAACACGAAGGTACATCTGGCATAAACAGCACCGTGTGCGGAATAACGGGCGTTGCCGCAAGGTGGAATCATACCGCTTTCCCAGTTGTGGCAATCGTACCAGTCGCTGGAGCCGCCGTTGCTGTTCCAGATATAAGCAGTGTTTTGAGCCGAATAATCGACCGTGTTCACCGTTTCTGGCGCTTCATAGGTTACCCTTACATAACATTTCTGTCCCGCAGTGGCCGCGCTGGTATTGCGCACTTTAATAGAAATCCAGCGCGTGACGGTATTCGTGAAGGAGCCTGAAATGGAAGTGCCTGTGCCGGAATAAGAAGCGAACATACCGCCGCCTACATCGATCAGGTTGCCGGCCAGGTCGTAAAATTCAAGTGTAAGGCTATTGGCGGGTGTACCGAGAAACAGGGTGTAGGAAACACTGGAATTCTGTTTGGCGAAGATTTTGCCCACTACCCGTTCATTGGGCGAATTACTGGGTGTGCGACCGCCTTGCCCCAGCGACTGGCAATGGCTGTCGCCCAGGTCGTCTTCCATTTCCCATTCCTGGGTAGTAGGAATGGCGGCATTCGCGTACGAATTCAGGTTGATACCTACTGGCGCCCAGATGGAATAACCATGGTAATGCGCCCCATGATCGGCATAGGAGGTTGAATAGTCGTCGTTGTAGCCGGGGGCGCCGTCATCAGGCCAGGCCACCGCACGGGTCTGAATGCGGACCCGGTTGGCAGCAGGCGTACATCCGTCGGCGCTGGCAGCGAAAACCGTAGTAGTAGTTCCGTATCCACCCGAATAATCCTGCAACACAGTACCTACCGGGAAATCGGTGTTGACATAAACCTCCTGGTCGGTGTCCCAATTGTCAGTTACGGCGATCAGGGCCTTTCCACTTCTTTCGATCACCAGAATATCGTTATCAGCATTGGCATTGGAGCCGCTGCAAGTGCCGGTCACCACATTGTACATGGAGCCTTCCGCGCTGCGCACTTTGTAATTACCGCCTTTGAAATTGAGCGCGCCATGGGCCTTGATGATATTGGCGATATCGGAGTTTTCCGGTAAATCGGTTATGTTCTCCGGCTGGTGCGAGAAGCGTTTTCCGGTATTGGCAATATTGAAAAGGTCTTCAAAAAAGATTTGTGGATTGCCGTCCATGGCGCACATGGCGGCGTAGGCGGCAGCGAGGCGCGGTTCGGTGATTTCAACATGTGCCGACAGTTCATTGCCCGAATCCCAGCCCGTGATATTGCCATTGACAGCCTTGATGGGGCGGTAGGTGTCGTGGTTGTTGATAAAAGGTACGGTGCGGTGAATACGCTGTCCGCTGATGTCGGTATAGCGAATAGTTTGCTGAGCACCAGGAAGGTTGGCGAGGTCGAAACCGCCATTTCCGTAAATCATGCCCCGCAGTCCTCCATTGCCATCGTATGCACGCAGGTTGAAATCGAAGGTACCTGCCCGGGTTTGTACAGCATTGGTCCAGGCATCCAGTTCGCTGGTACCGCCTACCCATTCGCCTACGGCAAACATCTGGTCTCCGCCATTGGCCCAGCCGGCGCCTTGCTGTAGATTGTACAGAAAGTCTTCGGAGGCGAAAGAAGGAAAGTGTTTGACGGCATCGATGCGGACGCCATCAAAACCCATTTGTTTTTTGCACCATACCAGCCACTCGCGCGTGTGTTTGCGCATGTAGCCGTTGCCGCTGCCGGTGCCTCCGTTGCCATAGGGCGAGTAGGTGCTTTGGGTAGGATTGTATATGGCATTGCTGCTTTGACCCAGTGCGCCATCAAAGTAACAGGCATCGGGGCCGAAGCCTTGCCAGCAAATAGCATTTGTATTGGCATCGCAGAGGTTTGGTGTACAGGCATGATCCGGGTTGGGGTGAAAATTCTGGTGGTTTTTGGGAAAACGACCGATGCGTGAGAGGTAGTCGGTAGAAGATTGGTCCGTGGCTGGCGTAGCATAACAACTATAGCGGAAGTTTTTCCATAAGTCTGTACAACCCATTGCAGGCGCCGAAGGATCTTGCCCGCCGCTGCCGTTGTCGCTGCCTGCCCCGATGACGTGGTTGGGTACGATGTCCTGAATGACTTCCACGCCATTGGCATGCATAACGGCCACCATACGAAGGAGTTCGTCTTTGGTGCCGAGGCGGGTTTTTACATCGGCCTTCTGGTATTTGTCGCCCAGGTCGTAATGGTCATAAGGCGCGTAACCTACCCCTTTTTCACCAAAATTCTGGTTTTTGACGGAAGGTGGAATCCAGATGGCATCCACACCCATGCCTTTGAGGCGGGGCGCCAGTTCGGTCAGGTAATTGGCCCAGCCATCGATAAAATTGTTGTTTTTGTAATCCCACCAGAATCCTTCCAGCAATACCTTTTTGACAGGCGCCTGGGCTTCAACAGCAATACTGGTAGAAAAGATAAGGAAGCATGCAAGGGTAAACAATCGATTCATGAGAACAAGTTTGAAGTGCGGGAAAACCATGTAAAATGCAAAAATAGGCATTTCAGAGATGTTCTACGGGCATTTTTTCTTTGGATACGGCCTTGGGTTTCCACTTTTTACCACTGCACTTGCAAATGCTAGTTAGTGTTTCCACTTTCTCCCACATGTTTTGTGCTTTGAATAATTTTTATTTCAAAGCCTCACCTTTTTTACCTTTTTTGATACTTTTGTAATGCCCAACGATACGGGAATAGATGAGGGAATCTAAAATTTTACTCATTTATCAATTCCTGTTCAAAAAAACGATGTTTTTTTATTTTTGTTTAAAGTATTGATAATCAATATTTTAAAAATTAATGCCAGAAAAATTTTATAAAAAATAATAAAAAAGTGTCGTTTTGTGGGAATTTATGGGAAAAGAACTTACGTTTGTGCCAGTGAATTGGTGATCTGTCCCACACGGTATCCCGGTTTGCTTAGCAGAAATAGTTAGTCCCACACGAACGAATGCAACTCATTGGCGAATATCCCGTTGCCCTTGATGACAAGGGCCGTATGCGCCTTCCAACTGCGCTGCTCCGTCAGTTGTCTGCCCAGGCGGCGGACACGGGCGAAGAGGCGACGTATGAGTTTGTAGTAAACAGGGGTTTTGAGAAGTGTCTCACACTCTACCCCAAACCGGTCTGGGATGGCATTTCTGCCAGGTTAAGCCGTCTCAATCGTTTTAATGACCGGAACCGCGCCTTTGTACGCTCTTTTTATCTCGGAGCATACCCTGTCACAACCGATAGCGCGGATCGGATTCTGTTACAAAAACCATTGCTGGATTACGCGGGCATCACCAAGGAAGCCATTCTCCTTGCGATGGACGACCGGATTGAAATCTGGTCGCCGGAGCAACACACTTCGATGGCTACGTTCGATCCCAACGCTTTTGCCGATCTGGCAAATGACGTGATGGGCGGCGGCGCCGAAGGAGTAGGGGATATTGAACTGTAACGTTGCTTCGTTGGTCCGATCTCATCGGTACAAACAACGCAGCGTTGCTGACAAGCAACACCGAAACGATGTACCACGCGTCTGTTCTTCTTCACGAATCTGTTGATGCTCTGGGTGTTACACCCGGCGGTATCTACGTGGATGCTACGTTCGGTGGCGGCGGTCACACGCGCCTCATTCTTGAACAACTGCGTGGCAAAGGCCACCTGTATGCATTCGACCAGGATACCGATGCTGCACAAAATGCAGCAGAATTCGCCCACGAGCCGGCTTTCACGTTCCTGCACTCCAATTTCCGTTTCCTCAAAAGGCAATTGCGCGCAGAAGCCATACGGCCCGGTTCAGTGCAAGGCATTCTGGCCGACCTCGGTGTAAGCAGTTACCAACTCGATACGGCCGAACGCGGATTTTCCTACCGTTTTCAGGCCGATCTGGATATGCGCATGAACCGGCAGGAAGGCCCAACAGCCGCCGATGTGCTGAATACCTACGATGCGGAAGCGCTGCAACGCATGTTTAGCGAACTCGGCGAAGTACGCAACGCCCGCACACTGGCACAAGCCGTGGTGCGCAGCCGCGATATCAGGCCTTTTCAAACGACGGGCGACCTGACGGATTTCTGCGAACAGCACCTGATGGGCGAACGCATGCGCTACCTCTCGCAGGTGTTTCAGGCGCTGCGCATGGAAGTGAACGACGAACTGGGTGCATTGCACGATTTCCTGAAAGATGCCTATGAAATGCTGGCGCCCGGCGGTCGGCTGGCAGTCATCACCTTCCACTCGCTGGAAGACCGTATGGTGAAGAATTTTATGAAAGCGGGCAACGTGGAAGGCGAACTGGACAAGGATTTTTATGGAAACATCACACGTCCCTGGGAACTGATCACGAAAAAACCGATAGAACCCTCCGAAGCGGAACTCAAAGTGAATAACCGCGCGAGAAGTTCGAAACTGAGAATTGCTAAAAAGAAGTGAGTGGTGAGTGGTGAGTAGTGAGTGGTGAGTGGTGAGTAGTGAGTAGGGAAACTGCAAATGCTTGATAATGAACCCCTGATAACTAATAACCATTAACTGATAACAAAAAATGGCGAACAAACTGCTTGCAGCATTCAATGTCAGTCACAAAACGACTGAACTGGTATTCGGCAACTTTTCGTACCTGCTTTTCCTGGGTTTCCTGGGCATCGTGTACATCGCCAATGCGCATTTCGCCGAAAAAAACGTACGCGACATCCAGCGCATCCAAAAAGAAATCAAGGAACTGAAATGGGAATACACTTCCATCAAAAGTGAAACCATGTACAAATCCATGCAAAGTCAGATGGACGAAAGCCTCGAACCCGTCGGACTTGATCTGGAGAATAAAGGACCTAAAGTGATTGAAATCAAGTAGTGAGTAGTGAGTAGTGAGTAGTGAGTAGTCAGTAAAACACTCCCACTCATTACTCACCACTCACTACTCATCACTCACCACTCACTACTCACCACTCACCACTCACCATGCTGAATATCAAAAACGAAGTTCTGGTTCGAGTGTACGCAGTAGCGGCACTGGTTCTGCTCGTGGCGGTAGCGATATTCATGCAATTGTTTCGACTGACGGTGACGGATGCGCCCAAATGGGAAGCCAAAGCCGACAGCCTGTATGTGAAATTTGTGGATGCACCGTCGCAGCGCGGCAACATCCTGGCCGACGACGGAAGTTTGCTGGCTACTTCGCTGCCGTTCTTTGACATACATTTTGATGCGAAAGCAGAAGGCCTGACCGACGAAATTTTTAATCAGCAGGCGGTCGACAGCCTCGCCTGGCTCTTGTCGTCGTATGTGGATCAACAATACACGCCGGGCGCCTGGCGTGATTTTCTGGATACCCTCCGGAAATCGCCAGCCGACACCAAAGGCATCCGATATGTTCCCATCGCCAAGGATTTGCCATATAATAAAGCCTTGATTGTCAAGAACTTCCCAGTTTTCAGAGAAGGGCGATTCAAAGGCGGTTTTATTATGGAACAAACCAACCGGCGTGAACGCCCCTTCAAATTGCTGGCGCAGCGCACCATCGGCTACACCCGCGAAGGTGCGCTCCCGGTGGGTTTGGAGGGCAGTTTCAACAACGTACTGGAAGGTAAGGAAGGCAAACAACTGATGATCCGGGTGCCGGGTGACATCTACATCCCTGTCAATGACCTGGCGGAAATAGAACCCGAGGCCGGCGACGACGTAGTGACCACGCTCGATATCAATATTCAGGATGTGGCCGAAAATGCCCTGCTGAATGCCTGCAAAACGCACAATGCCGACCACGGATGCGCCATCGTCATGGAAGTGAAAACCGGCAAAATTCGCGCGATGGCCAATATCGGCCGTACGCCAGAAGGCTGGTGGGAAACCTACAATTACGCCGTAGGTGAGCGCGTAGAGCCGGGTTCCATGTTCAAACTGCCCACTTTCATGGCCATGATGGAAGCCGGCGAACTGGACAACCTGGATGAAAAAATACCCGTTTACGGTGGTAAAGTGAAGATATACGACGAGGAGTTGCAGGATGCAGAACCGCATGGCATGGATTCCATGAGTATCAAGGAGGTATTTGCCCGCTCGTCCAACGTCGGCACTGCCACCCTGGCAATGAAGTTTTTTAAACCCAATCCGGCCGCGTTTGTGGAACAAATCCGCGATTTCGGACTCGATTTGCCTACCAATATTGAACTGGGAGGTGAGGAAGCGCCCGTTATCAAGAACCCAAACGATCCCAAAAGCGAATGGTCGGGTACTTCGCTGCCCTGGATGAGCATTGGTTACGAACTGCTGCTGACGCCCCTGCAAATGCTGACCTTTTACAATGCCGTAGCCAACGACGGTCGCATGATGAAACCTTACATCGTGCAGCGCACCGAACGCTATGGCGAAGTGGTAAAGGAATTCCGACCAACGGTGGTAAAACGCAGTATCGCTTCCAAAAGCACCCTGACCCGCGCTAAAGAACTGCTGAAATTAGTGGTTTCAAAAGGTACGGCCCACAGCATCGAGTCGCCCTACTTTGCTATTGCCGGCAAAACTGGTACTGCCCAGTTGAACTACCACAAATTCCGCGCATCCAAAGGCATTCGCCACCAGGCCGGATTTTGCGGTTTTTTTCCGGCCGACAATCCGGTGTATTCCTGTATCGTCGTGATCAGCGAGCCCGAACGCGGCGGCTACCATGGCGCGGAAGTAGCGGCGCCGGTATTTCGGACCATTGCAGACAAGTGTTTTGCCATGAAAGCCGATTTGCACGAGCCGATTAATAAAAATGACCGCCCCAAATTGGCCACTGCTCAACTGCCTACCTACGACGCCGGCGCTACCGACGACCTGCGCAAAGGATTGAAATGGCTGGGACTGGATTATTACCGAGAACCGGACCTGCCCGAATGGTCGGTCATTACCGCTGAACGTGGTGACTCGCTTTTGATACAACATCGAACTGTACCCGACAAAACCATCCCTTCCGTGATTGGAATGGGCTTGAAAGATGCCATTTACCTGCTCGAAAACCGCGGTTGCCGCGTGCGCGTGCAGGGAGTGGGCAAAGTACGACAACAAAGCCTGGCGCCCGGCACACGCGCCAATGGAAATCAGGTGTGCACCCTTTTCCTCGAATAAACCGCCGACAACAATAAACAGGAATTATGCAACTCGCTGATCTGCTCAAAAACATCCCGGTTCTGGAAATCCAGGGCGACACGGCCGTCGAAGTGACTGCTGTGCGCTTTGATTCGCGTGCGGTAAGTGCCGGAGATGTTTTTGTAGCAGTGCGTGGGGCACAGGCCGATGGCCACAAGTTCATTGACAAAGCCCTGACACAGGGCGCCCGTGTGGTGGTGGCAGAAGAAGTTCCGGAAGGCATTTCTCTTGAAAATGTCACCCTCGTACTCGTGAAAGACAGCGCCGAAACCCTTGGCTTGATGGCCTCCCGTTTTTATGGAAATCCGTCCAGCGAACTGCAACTCATTGGGGTAACAGGCACCAACGGCAAAACCACTACGGTCACCCTGCTGTGGCAACTTTTTACCGACCTGGGTTTCAAATGTGGCCTCATTGGTACGGTAGAAAACCGCATTGGCGCCGATATCCAGCCCAGTACACACACCACGCCGGATGCCGTGCGCCTGCATGAATTGCTGCGCAAAATGGCCGATGCCGGTTGCTCTTATGTGTTCATGGAAGTGAGCAGCCATGCTGTTCATCAGCGGCGCATCGCAGGAGCAAAGTTTGCAGGCGGCGTTTTTAGCAACCTCACACACGACCACCTCGATTACCATAAAACCTTCGCGGAATACCGCGATGCCAAGAAGAAGTTCTTTGACGATTTGCCAAAAACGGCTTTTGCACTCAGCAATATCGACGACCGAAACGGCGCCTTTATGCTGCAAAATACCGTGGCAACGACTTACACATATGGCCTGAAAAAACCAGCTGATTTCAAAACCAAAATCATTGAAAACAGCCTGTCAGGTCTGCACCTGAGCATCGACGGCGAACAGGTGATGGCGCGCATGATCGGCGAATTCAACGCCTACAACCTGACTGCCGCCTATGCGGTGGCGCGCCTGCTGCTTGGGGCCGACAAACAGGCAAAAGTGACCAAAGCGGATGTACTCACCGTGCTCAGCAACCTGCGCGGTGCAGAAGGTCGCTTCGATTATGTGAGCCACCCCGACAAACCGGGCTGTATCGCCATCGTCGACTACGCCCACACACCCGATGCCCTGGAAAAAGTGCTGGAAACCGTGCAGAAACTGAAAGGGAAATCCTCAAAGGTTATCACTGTCACCGGCGCGGGCGGCGACCGCGACAAAACCAAACGCCCGCTGATGGCGCAGATCAGTGCTCGGCTCAGCGATCAGTTGATCCTGACCAGCGACAACCCGCGCACCGAAGACCCGGCAGCCATCCTGCGCGATATGGAAGCCGGACTGGATGCTGAAGGGCTTAAAAAAACGCTGGTGATCCAGGATCGTGAACAGGCCATTAAAACGGCCGTTCGCCTCGCCCAGGCACAGGATGTTATTGTGGTGGCTGGCAAAGGGCATGAAAAGTACCAGGATGTCAACGGGGTAAAACACCCTTTTGATGATAAGGTGATGCTGGTGAAATGGATGAGGGAATGATGAATGATGAATGATGAATGATGAATGATGAATGATGAATGATGAATGATGAATGATGAATGATGAATATTGAGTGGTTAGTAGTGAGTAAAAGGTGTCCTCTAAATCGGCCTCTCACACTCTCACACTCTCACTCTCTCACTCTCTCTCACCTCTAAGAAATAATAGTGGAGGGACTATTTTTTGAGCAGGTTGCGGGCGCTGAAAGAGCGCCCAGCAGCCGATTCAAAAAGCCTCCCGTTGAACCTAAAAAAACCGGAAGATCAATTTTTTGGAGAAGGTAAATATTTGAAAATCAATTGTTTGAATGCGTGCCTTCTGTTTTATGAACAAACGAAATGCTGTACTATCTTTTTGAATACCTGAAGAAAACGTACGACCTGCCCGGGGCCGGGTTGTTTCAGTACATCTCCTTCCGTGCAGGTGTGGCGATGGTACTGTCGCTGCTGATCTCCATGATCATCGGCAAACGGATTATTCGCTGGCTGCAGACCCTGCAAATCGGTGAAACCGTACGCGATCTGGGGCTGGCAGGCCAAACTTCCAAGGCGGGCACACCAACCATGGGCGGCATTATCATCATTGCGGCTACATTGATTCCATGCCTATTGATGGCCCGGCTCGACAATGTATATATCGTGCTGATGATCTTCAGCACCCTGTGGATGTTCGCTATCGGGTTTGTCGACGACTACATCAAGGTGTTCAAAAAGGATAAGAAAGGGCTGAAAGGTATTTTCAAGGTGATGGGGCAGGTAGGTTTGGGACTGATTGTGGGCGTTACGATGCTGATGAGTGACGAAGTAGTGGTGCGTATGGACCCCAAAGTGGCCGAAGCCGGCGGATACCATGTGACCGAGAACCTGTTTGTGAAAGACAACACTGCACCCAATTCCTACAGGGAAATGGTGTATGTGAAAGCGCCGATTACCAATGTGCCGTTTTTCAAAAACAACGAACTCGACTATTCGCGGCTGTTGTGGTTTCTCGGCGACAATGCCCGCGACCTGAGTTCTATTTTGTTTGTCATCATGGCTATTCTGGTCATCACAGCAGTCAGTAATGGCGCCAACCTGACCGACGGCCTCGACGGACAGGCGGCAGGGGTTTCGGCCATTGTCATCACGGCGCTGGGCATACTGGCTTATCTGAGCGGCAACTCGGTAGCGGCTGATTTTCTGAAAATTCTGTACATCCCGTACAGTGGCGAACTGGTGATTTTCGCGGCCTGTCTGCTGGGCGGATGTTTCGGATTTCTGTGGTACAACGTGTTTCCGGCGCGGGTATTTATGGGCGATACGGGCAGCCTTACCCTGGGTGGTATCATCGCTTCCATGGCGATCATCCTGCGCAAGGAACTGCTGATTCCGCTGCTGTGTGGCGTGTTCCTCATAGAAAGCCTGTCGGTGATCATTCAGGTGTGGTATTTCAAATACACCAAACGCAAATACGGAGAAGGCCGCCGGGTGTTTTTGATGGCCCCGCTGCACCACCACTACCAGAAACAGGGATACCATGAGGTGACGATTTCGGTGCGGTTCTGGATTGTGCAGGTGTTGTTGGCGGTGCTGACGGTGATTACTCTTAAGATTCGATAGATCCCCGCTTGCGCGGGAGAGGGTCGTGGATTTTGCGGATCGGGCGGATTTTATTGATTTTTTCTATTCATAATCAAACATCTTCATTTATGGAACTCAAGTTCAGTGAGATCACTCAACAGGTGATCGGCGCAATGATTTGGGATTTGGTTTTCTCGAAAGGGTATATCACAATGCGATGTATTTTGAATTACTCAGCCGGGGGCTAAAAGTGGAATCTCAAAAAGGCATCAAAGTGTACCGAAAGGGGCGGTTGGTTGGCAGTTATTATGCAGACCTCTTGATAAACGAGGTAGTAATTGTAGAACTGAAAGCCGTTGCAACCCTGACAGAAGCACATGAAAAACAACTCATCAACTACCTGAAAGCCACAAACATAGAAGTAGGGCTCCTGCTCAATTTTGGACTGGAACCCAAATTTCAACGAAAAACCTGGAGCAACGAACGAAAAAACCTTCCATAAAAAATCAAAATCCCAAAAATCCGCCCGATCCGCAAAATCCAAGTAAACCTCCCGCGCAAGCGGGAGCCAAAAAAATCACCCGCGCAAGCGGGCTAAAAAAATCAATATGCAACAACGACTCGTCATACTCGGCTCCGGTGAATCCGGCACAGGCGCGGCCCTCCTCGCCCAGGCCAAAGGATATGACGTATTCGTGTCCGACGCCGGGCCCATCAAAGACGCTTACAAACACGAACTCGACGCCCACGGCATTGCCTGGGAAGAAAACAAGCACACGCTCGATTTAATCCTCAATGCCCACGAAATCATCAAAAGCCCGGGCATACCCGAAAAAACGGAGGTCATGCAGGTCGTTCGTGCCAAAGGCATCAATGTGATCGGCGAAATCGAATTCGCCTATCGCCATGCCGGTAAATGCATCATCGTCGCTATCACCGGCTCGAACGGCAAAACGACAACGACAGAACTGACATTCCACCTGCTCGACTCCGCCGGTTTCGACGTGCGGAAGGGCGGCAACGTCGGCAATTCCTTCGCCCGTATGGTGCTCGACGACATCCGCCACGACCGCACAGCGGAGGGTTCGCGGGTATTCGTACTCGAAGTGTCTAGTTTTCAACTGGATGATATTCAGGCGTTTAGACCCAAAATTTCGATGCTGCTGAATATCACCCCCGATCACCTCGACCGCTACGAGTACAAACTGGAAAACTACGTGCGCTCGAAATTCAGAATCGCGATGAACCAGGGCCGCGGCGACCTCTGCATCCTGAATGGCAACGACCCCAATATCGGGCAGTACCTCACAGAAAACCCGCAGGCGATTCAGTGCAAAAAACAACTCGTGCGCAAAAGCGAACTGAAAAACGGCTATGTGCGCATCGGCAGAAGTTACGCTTTCGATGTGGCAAGCACCAACCTCAGAGGGCCGCACAACCACTTCAACGCCGCATGCGCCATTCGCGCCGCACTGGCGCTTGGCGCCGAACCGGGACAGATCGAAGAGGCTTTGTATTCCTTCCAGACGCCGCCGCACCGACTCGAACGCGTGAAAGAAGTGAAAGGCGTGCTCTGGATCAACGACTCCAAGGCCACCAATGTCGACTCGGTTTTTTATGCTTTGCAGGCCATGGAAACGCCGGTAGTATGGATCGTAGGAGGTGTGGATAAAGGCAATGACTACACGCCGCTCATGAAATTGGTGAAAAAGAAAGTGCGTGCCATCGTGTGTATGGGAACCGATAACTCGAAGATAATCAAGGCGTTCAAAAGCACCCGAATCCCCATTGCCGAAACGCACAGTGCCATCGAAGCCGTAAAAACAGCGGCAGCGCTGGCGGAAGCAGGAGAAACGGTACTGCTGAGCCCGGCCTGCGCCAGTTTCGACTTGTTCAAGAATTACGAAGACAGGGGGGCGCAGTTTAGAGCAGCGGTGTTAATGATGAATGATGAATGATGAATGATGAATGATGAATGATGAATGATGAATAAGATACTCATAGGGCTGGTTTTTTTGGTGGCTTGTCAGGGAAAGCAAACTGACAAAGCGGCTGTGCTGAAAGGTGCGGAGCAAGTGGATATGGCAGCCCAGCAAAAACGTCAGGATTCACTGGCCATTCTGGAGGACGCGGCTGTTCAACAGGGGAAATACAAAACCTGGTGGGGGTACAGGTTCCACATCGAGGGCGATTTTGACGGAGACGGCAAAAAAGAAGTTTTAAGCGAAAAATTGATCAGCGCACGCACGGGAAAAGAGATTGGCAAGTTTTGCGGATTTGAGGAAGATACCATACCGGAATGTTACTGGACGGAGCGCGTGAATCGTTTTCGACAACCCAAATGCCATTTGAAATGCTCGAACCCTGCTATCGGTGATTTTAAGATTACTGCAGCAGCAGATAGCAGCGGCACGATCGGCCTCATTTTTCTGCAAAATGTGGGCGATCTGAATGGCGATAAAACGGACGAAATAGCGCTGATTGAAGATGGCGGCGGATGCAATTCTGGAATCCGTGTGATTCGATTGGCCACCTTCAAAAAAGGCAAATGGAACACACTGATTGAGGCAGAAACCCGGGAATACGATTTCCCTTCCTTCGATCAGGAAGCAGTCAAAACCCCGGAAGACATGAAAAAAACATTCATAACCGACTTTGAAAAGAAACTGGCCGAAACGCCGCCCTACTTCAAAAAACAAAAAGACCAACTGGTTTATCAGGATTACGAAACCGCAACCCTGGTCACCAAACACCTGAAAATCAACTGGTAACACTCACTACTCACTACTCACCACTCACTAAAATGTCACTCGGCAACCGCATAGCAGCAGAACTTCGGGGCGATCGTACCATCTGGATGATCATCGCCGTACTGAGCCTTTTCAGTATGCTGGCCGTGTATTCGGCGTCGGGCTGGGCAGCCTGGACGGGCCACGGCGGCAATACCACGGTGTTCCTGCTGTCGCATACCGTGCGGCTGGGTTTTGGGTTGTTTTTGGTGTATGTGTGCCACCTGATGCACTACCGCAGGTACCAGCAAGCGGCGCCATTCCTGATGCTGCTGGCTGTGCCGCTGCTGGCTTTCACGCTGTTTTTCGGACAAAACATCAACGACGCCAATCGATGGATCAGTTTTGCCGGATTCAGTTTCCAGCCTTCGGAATTTGCCAAAATTGCCCTGATTATCTACATCGCACGCGAATTGACGCGCAAACAGGATTACATCAGCAGTTTCCGCGATGCCTTCCTGCCGATCATCGTGCCGGTGCTGATCATTTGTGGTCTCATTGCGCCAGCCAACCTGAGTACCTCGCTGCTGCTGTTCGTGACCTGCATTTTGCTCATGTTTATGGGTCGCGTGAGTTGGCAGTACATTTTCCTGCTCGGACTGCTGGGAGTGGTGGTGTTTGCAGGCATGATTGCTTTCGGGCAATTGTATCCGGAATCGGGCCTGATTCGGGTAGATACCTGGATTTCGCGGGTAGATACCTTCCTCAACAGCGAAGACGGCGGATTTCAGGTGCAGCAGGCCAAAATCGCTATTGCCAAAGGCGGCATTATCGGTGAAGGCCCCGGCAACAGCATGATGCGCAATTACCTGCCCTATTGCAATGCCGACTTCATTTATGCCATCATTTGTGAAGAATACGGCCTCATCGGTGGGGCTACCATCCTGGTGCTGTATGTGATGCTGTTTATCCGAAACGTAAAACTCGTTACCAAAAGCCCCAAAGCATTCGGCGCTTTCCTGGCCATCGGCCTGAGCCTGATGCTCACGGTGCAGGCGCTGGCTAATATCGCGGTGAATGTCAACCTCGTACCGGCTACCGGTCTCACCCTGCCCATGATTTCAATGGGCGGAACGAGTATGCTGTTTACGAGTATCGCGCTGGGAATGATATTGAGTGTGAGTAAGTATATTGAAAGCCTAGAGTGAAACGTGAAACACGGATTGCGCGGATGGAATACGGATTACACGGATTTTGATTTGTACGGATTTTGGGGGGATGCGTATTTTTTAATCGATTGAAAAACAAACATCAAACATCGCTTCATCTAATATGGAAATTTTACACAAAGAACTGACAGACAAGATTTTGAAAGCCTTTTACGAGGTGTATAACCAATTGAAATATGGCTTTCGGGAACGGATTTATCAAAAGGCACTGCTGTATGAGTTGCAGGAAATGGGCCTTCTGGTAGAAGAAGAAAAACCAATCTCTGTACTCTATAAAGGAATGTTGATGGGAAAATACAGAGCGGATTTGCTGGTGGAAGGAAAAATAATACTGGAATTAAAAGCCCAGGCGACGATAAAAGGGGAACATGAAGCGCAATTACTTCACTACCTCAGGGCCATGCCGATCGAACTCGGTTTTGTGCTCAACTTTGGAATAAAGCCCGAATTTGAAAGAACCATATTCACCAATAACCGCAAAAAAATCCCCCAAGAACCATGAACTGTCAAATCCAATCACCGCAATTTCCAAAGATTTCCACCGATCCAATCCGTGAAAATCCGTAAAAAATCTGCGTAATCCGTGTTGCAAACTGTATCCAATCATCGCAAATTCCAGGGATTTCCACCGATCCAATCCGTGAAAATCCGTAAAAAATCTGCGTAATCCGTGTTACAAATGAACCTAAAAGTAATGATCACAGGCGGCGGTACCGGCGGACACGTTTTTCCGGCCATCGCGATCGCAGACGCTATAAAAAAGGTGCTGCCCGAAACAGAGTTCCTGTTCGTCGGCGCCGTGGGAAAAATGGAGATGGAACGGGTACCCAAAGCAGGCTACCCGATTGAAGGGCTGAATGTGGCGGGTTTTCAACGGAGTATGAGTTTGCGCAACCTCTCATTCCCGTTCAAACTGCTGAGCAGCATGGTAAAAGCCCGCCGGATTGTGGAAAAATTTGGTCCCGATGTAGTAATCGGCACAGGCGGTTACGCCAGCGGACCAGTGATGCGGAGCGCCCAGCGCATGGACATTCCGACGCTGATTCAGGAGCAGAATTCCTACGCGGGCGTCACCAATAAACTCCTCGGCAAAAGAGCCGGGAAAATATGCGTGGCTTACGACCATATGGATGCCTTTTTTCCGGCTGAACGCATCGTTTTTACCGGAAACCCCGTGCGTTCCGATATCCTCGATCTGGATGGAAAACGCGAGGAAGGATTGGCGTACTATGGACTGGATGCCGGGAAAAAAACAGTTGTGGTGATCGGAGGCAGCCTCGGCGCGCGGACGCTCAACAATGCCATGCAGGAAAACACTGCTTTTTTTGAAAAATACGATGGCATTCAGGTGCTGTGGCAATGCGGCAAGTTTTACGAACTGCAATATGCAGAATGCGAAACGGCCCGACTCCCCAATGTGCACCTTCGGGCTTTTATAGACCGTATGGATCTGTTGTATGCCGCCGCCGATGTAGTGATTTCACGCGCAGGAGCATTGAGTATCAGCGAGTTGTGCCTGGTTGGAAAACCGGCAATCCTGGTGCCTTCGCCCAATGTGGCCGAAGACCATCAAACCAAAAATGCCCTGGCGCTGGTGGAAAAAGGTGCTGCCCGGCTGGTACGCGATGTGGAAGCCTCGGAGAAAATGCTGCACGAAGCCTTGCTGGTGCTCGAAAACGAAGCATTGTCGTTCAGCCTGAGTGAAAGCATCCGCCAAATGGGAAGGCCCAATGCCGCTGATGCGATTGCAGGTGAAGCCATAGCGCTGGCAAAAGGGCCGTCAAGCACCCGAAGGCCTTCGCGCCGGAAACCACCAAAAGAAAATGATGAAAAATCCTAAACCATTTAAAATCAATAAAATGAAACACTTATTTCTAATTGCCATCATAAGCCTCGGACTGACCGCCTGCCAGAAAGCCAATGACAAAAACCCGCTGCTTATTGGCCAATGGCAAGGTACGGAATGGCTCATTTTTGATAAACCCAGTGGCATGAATGCGGCACAGGTAGGCTTCGAATTCAAGGAAGATGGCACGTATTCCGCTCAGTTCGGTGACCAGAAACAATCGGGCACCTGGCGCACTGAAAAAGACAAACTCTACACCCAGGAAACCGGAAAACAGGAGATTATGGTGAAAATGCTCACAATCAACGATAAAGCACTCGATTTTGAAATGAACCGAGGCGGACAAAAAGAAACCCTGAAACTGGCCCGCAAATAAACCGGAAGACAAACCCGCAACGACATGGAATTCAACGCGATCAAAAAAATCTACTTCATAGGCATTGGCGGCATCGGAATGTCGGCCCTGGCCCGCTACTTCCGCCTGCACGGCGCGGAGGTGCATGGCTACGACCGTACCGAAACCGACCTGACGCGGTCGCTGGCCGCCGAGGGGATGCACATTCATTATGAAGATGACGTAGCGTTCATTCCTGAAAATGTCGACCTGGTGGTGTTTACGCCTGCCGTTCCAAAAGACCACGCCGAACTGAACTGGTTCCTGGAACGCGGCTACCCCATAAAAAAACGCGCAGAAGTATTGGGCATCATCAGCCGCGCCAAACGCTGCATCGCCATCGCTGGCACCCATGGCAAAACCACCACCAGCACCATGACCAGCCACCTCATGCGGGCCTGCGGCATCGATGCGACGGCTTTCGTAGGTGGCATTTCGCTCAACCTCGGCAGCAATTTTGTGGAAGGTACCAGCGACTGGGTAGTGGTGGAAGCCGACGAGTACGACCGCAGTTTCCTGCACCTGCACCCGGAAATTGCCGTGCTAAACTCGATCGACCCCGACCACCTCGATATATATGGCACCGAAGAAGCAGTAGTGGAATCGTACAAGCAATTTATCCGCCAAATCAAACCCGGCGGCAAATTGATTTACCGGTACGGTCTGCCTATCGAAGATGTGGTGGCAGAACTCCGGGCCAGCGGACGCCAGGCCTTCAGTTTTGGCATCGAAGAGGGTGATTATGAGGCATTTAGCGTGCGCGTAGTAGAAGGCCAAATGGCATTCGGACTGCATTCGACCATTTTTGACTGGAGCGATTTCAGGCTGAATTACCCTGGCAAACACAATGTACTGAATGCTACTGCGGCCATCGCTGCCACTTTGTCGGCGGGCGGTTTTTCCGAACTGCTTGGTGTGGCGGTAGCAGGGTTCCAGGGGGTGAAACGCCGTTTTGAATACATCGTTCGCCGCCAGGATGTGGTGTACATCGACGATTATGCGCACCATCCGGCCGAACTGGAAGCCGCAATCAGCGCCGCCAAAATGCTGTATCCAGACCGGAAGATTACCGGCATTTTTCAGCCGCACCTGTTTACGCGCACCCGCGATTTTGCCGAAGGATTTGCAGCAGCGCTCGATCTGTTGGATGAATGCATCCTGCTCGACATCTACCCGGCCCGCGAACAACCTATTCCGGGCATCACATCGGCTACCATCGCCAACCTGATGAAAAACCCGAACGTAAACCTCATTAATAAAAAAGATCTGCTCAACCTCCTCAAAACCAAAGACATACAAGTGCTGATGACCATGGGCGCCGGCGATATTGACACGCTCATAGAACCCATCAAAAACTTGCTAACCACAAATCCCAAGCATTAATACCCTAATAACCAATAACCAATAACTAATAACAAAATGAATTTGCCACACCTCCGATACGATCGCTTCGCCTGGGTTGCCTTTCTGGTACTCGTGGCGGTGATCCTGTATTCGGCAATTGGCAAAAAGAAAAACAGTTTTGCCGACGGCGTGGAAGTCGTGGTCATCCCGCTGGAAAGCGGCGACAAACTCATCAGCGAGCGGGATGTGCGGCAGGCGTTGCTGCGCTCTTTCGGCAACACGCTCGAAGGCACCGAACTGGCCTTGCTGGAAGTGGAACGAATGGAACGCGTGCTCGAAGAAGACCCGTTTGTGCTGGATGCCGAAGCGTATGTGGATCAGCACAATGTACTGCATATGACCATTACCCAGCGCGAACCCCTGGTGCGTGTGCTCGACAACAATGGCGGCAACTATTACCTCGACCGCAATGGCGCCAAAATGCCTGCTTCCAAAAACTTCGCAGCGCGGGTGTTGGTGGCTACTGGCAACATTTCGGCATACACACCGGAGTTTTTGAAAAAGAAAAAAAGCAGCCTCAAAGACCTTTTTAATCTGACCCAAACCCTGCTGAAAGACGACTTCACGGCTTCTTTTATTCAGCAGATTCATGTGAACAACGCAGGCGAGTTTATCCTCGTGCCGCTGATCGGCGACCAAAAGATTGTTCTGGGAAGCACCCGCCGACTCGACGACAAACTGGACCGACTGAAGATTTTTTACCAGGAAGGAATGCCGTATGAAGGCTGGCGGAAATATGAGACGATCAATTTGAAGTATAGCGGGCAGGTGGTTTGTCGGAGGTAGGGTTGATGAGGTTGATAGGGTTGATGAGGGTTGATAGGGTTGATAGGGTTGATAGGGTTGATGAGGTTGATAGAGTTGATGAGGTTGATAGAGTTGATAAGAGTTGATAAGAGTTGATGAGGTATGCTGAACATTTTATTTTTTATAAATCATTCAATATCAACCTCAGCAACCTCATCAACCCTATCAACCCTATCAACCAACAACCCAACACCTTCATTTAAACAATCTAATCCTATGAAATACACGTACGCATTTGAAAAAATGGCCGTATGGCATGTCGCCAAAAATGCGGTAAAAAACATTTATGTAAAAACAAAAAGTTTTCCAAGGGAAGAATCTTTTGGAATGACAAGCCAGATTAGAAGAGCAGGGGTTTCGATCTGCTGTAATCTGGCTGAAGGAAGTGCAAGAATTAGTCATGCAGATCAAAGTCGGTTTTATGAGATTGCTTTTGGTAGCGCTGTGGAAGTAATCAATCTCTTGATAATCAGTAAAGAATTAGGCTATTTGTCTGACGGTGATTATCTGGAAATTCGACCTGAGTTGGAAATGTTGACATATCAAATCAACCAACTAAGTGGAAAAAAACCAAACAGACCATGACTCGCCGACTGTTATCAACCTCATCAACCCTATCAACCTCATCAACCCTCTTCAACAAAAATTTTTTTTGAAACAAAATATTTTAAAAATACCTTTGCCAAACGGATAAGAGTTTCGAGCCGTTAGCAGAAGGAAAACCAAACCGAAACTCAACCACTTAAACAGATAACATTATGACGGAATTGCTCCCACAACCCCATGATGTAGTTGTTGCTCTGGACATCGGTACCACGAAAGTGTGCTGCCTGGCAGGACGCAGGAACTCCCATGGAAAACTCGAAATTGTCGGTATCGGCAAAGTCGAAAGCATCGGCGTACTGCGTGGCGTCGTTAGCAACATTGAAAAAACAGTCAATGCCATCCGCGAAGCGGTGGACATCGCCGAACGCCAGTCCGGCATGAAATTCCGCTCCGTACACGTCGGCATTGCAGGCCAGCACATCAAAAGCCTGCAACACCGCGGCATCCTTACCCGCGAAAGCGACCACACGGAAATTGCACACCGCGACATCGATCGCCTCGTGAACGACATGTTCAAACTCGTGCTGCCTCCGGGAGACAAAATCATCCATGTCTTCCCGCAGGAATTCACCGTAGATTCCGAGCAGGGCATCACCGACCCCGTCGGTATGTGCGGCGTGCGCCTGGAAGCCAATTTCCACATCATTACCGGCCAGATCACGGCAGTGAACAACATTTACCGCTGCATTGAAAAAGCCGGACTCAAGGTTGCCGACCTCACCCTCGAACCCATTGCCAGCGCCGATGCGACGCTGTCGGAAGAGGAAAAACAGGCAGGCGTGGCCCTCGTCGACATCGGTGGCGGCACCACCGACATCACCATTTTCCACGAAGGCATCATTCGCCATACGGCCGTGATTCCTTTCGGCGGCAACGTCATCACAGCCGACATCAAGGAAGGCTGCACCGTGATGCAACCGCAAGCGGAAAAACTCAAGGTGAAATTCGGTTCCGCCCTCGCCAACGAGGTGTTCGACAACCGCATTATCACGATTCCAGGCCTGAAAGGCCGCGACCACAAGGAGATCAGCGAGAAAAACCTCGCCCGTATCATCCAGGCGCGCATGGAAGAAGTGCTCGACTACGTGCTGTGGGAAATTCGCCGCAGCGGTTACGAGCGCAAACTCATCGGCGGTATCGTACTCACCGGCGGCGGCTCGCTACTGGCCAATACCGACAAACTCACGGAATTCCACACCGGCATGTCTTGCCGCATCGGAGTGCCCGTCGAGCAACTGGCACACGGCTACCACGAGCGGGTCAGCAGTCCGATTTTCAGCACGGCCATCGGCCTGCTGCTGCGCGGCCTGAACGACCTCGACCCGGCCAAAATCGTAGAAGAAGAGCAGAAGTCTGCACCCAAAGAAGAGCCGAAAGAGCCTTCCAACGTATCGGAAGAAAAAGGCGCTTCCTGGTTCGACAACGTTTTCCGCAAAACCAAGGAATGGTTTGAGGCGGAACCGGATGTGGACTTCAACAAATAGAATTTGAGTGATGAGTTAGGAGTGATGAGTGATGAGTTGTACTCTATAACGCTTGTTCATTCCGATAATTTGACGCTCATATCCATCTCTTTACCATTAATCACGCTCCAACTATGAAAAAATTTATGCCTTCTCCCATGCGGGAAAAATCGATGAGCCTCGCAATCCGAATCGTCCATTTGCATAAATATCTGGTTGGAGAAAAGAAAGAATATGTTTTGAGCAAACAACTGTTGAGATCCGGCACTTCCATCGGGGCTAATATTAGAGAGGCCCAAAATGGAGTAAGTGGCGCCGATTTCTCACACAAGTTGGGAATCGCTCAAAAGGAAGCAGATGAAACCCTGTACTGGCTTGAATTGCTACATCAAACTGATTGTATCACTGAAACAGCCTTTCAATCCATACAAAAGGATACTGAAGAACTTCTGCGGATCATTCGCAGTGCAATATTGACCAGGAAAGAAAATAAACTACTTGACTCCTTACGATAAAGAGGATAGTCTATTTTCATTCACAATGCCCAGGAATTACTGAGAAACACTCATAACTCATCACTCATAACTCATCACTCAGAAAGTTATGCTATTTGATCTTCCAAAGGACGAACCGTCCATCATCAAAATAATCGGCGTTGGCGGCGGCGGCTCCAACGCAGTAACCCACATGTACAAACAAGGCATCGTGGGTGTCGACTACGCTATTTGCAATACAGATGCTCAATCCATGCAACTCAGCCCGGTGCCGACCAAAATTTCCCTCGGCCAGTTGCTGACTGAAGGCCGCGGTGCGGGCAGCAAACCTTCCGTAGGTAAACAGGCTTGCCTGGAAAGCATCGACGAAATCAAACGTTTCCTCGAAACAGGCACCAAAATGGCCTTCATCACTGCCGGTATGGGCGGTGGCACCGGCACGGGCGCCGCTCCGATCATTGCCAAAGCAGCGCAGGAACTCGGTATCCTCACCGTAGGTATCGTCACCTTGCCCTTCACGTTTGAAGGTAAAATCCGCGTGGGCAATGGCCTGGAAGGCCTGGAGGAACTGCGCAAAAACGTAGACTGCCTGGTGATCATTTCCAACGACAAACTGCGCGACATCTACGGCAACCTGAGCATTTCTGCCGCCTTCGCACAAGCCGACAATATCCTGTGCACGGCCGCAAAAGGCATCGCTGAAATCATCACCGTACCGGGTTATGTAAACGTCGACTTCGAAGACGTAAACACGACCATGCGCGGTTCAGGCGTCGCCATCATGGGTACGGCTACCGTAGAAGGTGAAACCCGTGCGTTCCGTGCAGCCGACGAAGCCCTGCGTTCGCCGCTGCTCGAAGACAACGACATCTTCGGCGCCAAAAACATCCTGGTGAACATCACCTCGGGCGCCAAGGAAGCCACGATGGACGAAATCTTCGAAATCACGCAGTTCGTACAGGAAAAAGCCGGCGAAAATGCCAACCTTATCTGGGGTAACTGCTTCGACGAGCGCCTCGGCGAAAAACTGGCCGTCACCATCATCGCCACCGGCTTTGAAGTGGCCGACCGCAAAAACGGCGGACTGGGCGTACAACGCCAGGCCAATCCGAACGAACGCCAGGTGGTGCACCTCGACGACGAGGCCGCCGGAAAAAAGAACCAGCCTTCTCTCTTTACGATTACAGCCGATGAGGCGTACTCCCCGGTAGACGAGAAGGCTGCCACCGCGCTCGAATTCGAGTTCGACAATATCCGGGAAACCGTTGACAAAATCCGCCGTACAACGCCGGTGAACAGCGATCCGTACCTCCGCCATCCGGAAGAGGACGAGATTTCACCGGAAGAGCGCCGCCGCCGCATCGAAGATGCGCAGCGCCGCCGGCAGGAAGCCCTCAACCGCCCGATCAATGTGGTGAAACTCAGTTCGCCGCAGACCATCATCGAATTGGAAAACCAGCCGGCATACCTGCGCAAAAGTGTCAACCTCGACGATGTGCCCGACGCCGAACAACCCAGCATGTCCAACTGGACCGTTTCGCTGGAAGACGAAGGCGAAATCAAGGTGGGCGGGAACTCGTATTTACATGACAACGTGGATTAGTGAGTGGTGAGTAGTGAGTGGTGAGTGGTGAGTAGTGAGTTGAATAAAATAACCAATATTTCATTACTGACTACTCACTACTCACTACTGACTACTCACTACTGACTACTCACTACTCACTCGATAAAGTATTATTTCTGCTAAGTGGTAGCGGTCTTGGCGTGTGGGACGCCAGGCCGCTTTTTTTATTTTTATGCCATTAATTCTACCTCGCTTATTTTCCCATTCAGCCAGGTGGCTGATACATAGGTCATGTCTTCCGGGTCTTCGGCTTCGAAAATCAGTTCAAACTCCAGCGTTTCAGAGTCCAGCGGAATGAGCGAACTGAGATAAAATTCGGCAGGCCAGGTGGTGAGCGTTTCTGGAATGGAAGCGTTTTTCCTCAATTCCTTGTCTACTTTTTCCTTGATACCCTTTAATTCGTCGAGAATGCGGTAGATAACGGTGAGTTGCGCGGGGAAAGGCCCTTCAAAATTGCCGTCGACGATAAAAGTGGTCTTTTCATTTTGATCGGGCAGGCGGTGTTCGCTTACCCAGGAGTAATGTTTGTCGGGGTCTTTCGACAGGACACGTTCAGATAGCAGGCCGATGCGCGGGTCATCAATAAAAACTTCTTTGCCCAGAAGCAGGTCTTTGATGCCTTTGATGATGCTTGTAATCATTGGTAATTGTTTTAGAGGTGTGGGATTAATGTGTTGGCAGGGTGAAACAGGAACTTATTTTGCACAAATTTATCGTAGAATTGTTATGTTGTTGCTTCAATAATAGAAACTCAAATGACGTACACAGAAGTAGACTCCTCCATGATCGATCTGGTCGGCTATGATGCTGCGGAAAAAATACTGGAAGTGCGTTTTGTCAACTCGGGCAAAACATACCAGTATTTTGACGTGCCCAAAAAGGTGTACAAAGGCCTGTTGGAAGCGCCCTCCAAAGGAAGGTATATGAGCGACTACGTTATTGATTGTTATGATTATGTGCAGGTAAAAGGCCGTCGAGGGCGCTGGTAATGAGATGGGTATCTGTAGGGCCATTTTTGTAATTCTTCCTAACCTTGCGGCCCTAAACACATAAACATGACCAAAACTACTCTTTTTGCATTGCTTTTGTTCGTTTCGCAGCGCACATTGCAAGGCCAGACAGACTCGTCGGCCGTGCTGCTGGAAGAAACCACTATCCACGCCGGGCGTATTCAGTTATCTTTTTCAGAAGAAAATCGCACCATACAGGTATTGTCTCGTAGCCAGTTGCAGGCTATGCCGATTCGCACCGTTGCGGAGGCCCTGCAAAGTGTAGCCGGTATCGACGTGCGGCAGCGTGGCCCCCTGGGTATTCAGGCCGACTTGCATGTTAGAGGCGGCGGATTCGATCAGGTACTGGTGTTGCTCAATGGCGTGCGACTGAGCGACCCCCAAACCGGGCATCATATTTTGAACCTGCCGGTCGACTGGTCGGCCATCTCTCGCATTGAAGTGCTGAAAGGCCCGGGCGCCCGCATTTATGGGCAAAATGCCTTTGCCTGCGCTGTCAATATTATCACTTCTGTGCCTTCCGAGCGGGCCTTCAAGGCAGGCATTGCCGGTGGTGATTTCGGCTTTTCGAGTGCAAATGCTTACGCCAGTTTGCCCAAAGGCCGCTTGCGTCAGCACGTAGCCATGTCCAGAGATGCTTCGGAAGGCTACCGCAGCAATACCGACTTTCAGGTGTTCAACGCATTTTACCAGGCCTCGCTGGAAGATAAAAACGGCCAAGGCCAATGGAATTTGTTGGCCGACTGGAACCAGCGTGCTTTTGGCGCAAATGGTTATTACGGCCGACTCGAATTTACAGATCAGTATGAAGAGGTACAAACCAATGTGATAAGCCTCGCCTACACCCGGCAAGCGCTGGGCCGCTGGACCCTGAAACCACGTGTGGCCTGGCGCCGCAACCAGGACTGGTACGATTTTCAACGCACAAATCCCGCTAATACCGTCAACTTTCACCTGAGCCAGGTGGCCAGCGCCGAATGCAATGCCTCCGCCCGCTGGGCAAATGGACAGCAAACGGGTCTGGGACTGAATGCCGAATACACGTCGCTAACCAGTTCGCGCCTCGGCATTCGATCCCGCACGACGCTCAACCTGTTTGCGGAGCATCGATTTTCATTCCTGCGCGACCGGATCAATGTGGTTCCGGGTATATCTGTCAGCCATTTTTCCGATTTTGGAACCTTTGTGTATCCGGGACTTGATGCAGGGTTGCGGCTCACGCCCAACTGGTGCGTATATGCCAATGCCGGGTACAATTACCGTATTCCAACATTTACAGACCTGTACTACGAAGATGCTGGAAACAAGGGAAACCCCGATTTGCAACCCGAACGCGCGTTTTCCCTCGAAACAGGTGTGAAATATCAGGGCAACACCCCCCGGCATTCCATGCAATTGGCACTGTTCCGACGCGACGGGCGCAACCTGATCGACTGGACCAAGGAAAACGAGGCGGATAAATGGCAAACGCGCAATTTCAATACCGTGCTCATGCAAGGACTGGAATGGTCGGGCGAATTGTTTTTCCCAGGCAACAACGGGCCTGCCCACCTGACACTGGCATATACCCTGCTCGACGCACAAGTGTCGGATCAGGTGGCTTTTTCACGCTACGCGTTGAATCACTTGCGGCATCAGGTGAACGCCGGCTTCGATTACCGCATCTGGCGAAATCTTCGCCACAGCCTGCGCGCCCGCTGGTGCGACCGTGTGGTGCAAAATGCGGCTACCAAAAGCGATTACGCTGTACTCGATACAAAAATCTGGTACGAAACCCGCCGGATAATGGTGTTCGCAGAAGCCATCAATGCGCTGGATGCCACTTACGGGGAAATCCGCTATTCCGATACGGCAGTACTGACGATGCCCGGCCGCTGGTTTCGGACAGGGGTAGAGGTACGCTGGTAGGGTAGAGGAGGGAACGGGATAGCCTAAAAACTTTGAATCCTGCATTTTAAAAAGCAAAAATGGGCGTTGAGAAACTGTTTTAAAACTCAAGTCTTTTCACCTCGGCAGGGGTTTTAAAACAGTTTCTGAATCAAATACCTCGACTTCCCATTTACCTTGTTCCCCTAAAAATCCTCAACAAGCATTCATGAAAACCCTCCTCTTCTTTCTGTCTTTTTTGCCTGCCTGCCTGCACACTTCCATTCCGAATGTAGCCCCCAAAGAAGCAGGACAGATGGCCACTGACTCTACCATCGAACTACGGTTTGCGCCCCCGTCCGGATTCAAGCGGGCAACAGTGGCGTCGGGTTCTTTTGCTGCTTACCTGCGCACATTGCCCCTCAAACCGGCTGGCAGCCCGGTGTTGCTGTTTGATGGAAGAAAAAAGGCGAATACCGCAGCCTATGCGGCCGTGGTCGACCTGCCCATCGGGAATAAAGACCTGCATCAATGCGCCGATGCTGTGATGCGCCTGCGAGCCGAATATTTCTGGCAAAAACGGCAGTTCTCCCGGATTCATTTCAAACTGACCAATGGTTTTCAAGTCGATTACGAGCGCTGGCGCAAAGGCGAACGTGTAAAAGTGACGGGCAACAAAACAGAATGGGTAAAAACCGCTGCGGCTTCCGATTCCTATGCTACGTTTTGGCAGTACCTGGAATTGGTGTTCAACTATGCTGGCACACTTTCCCTGTCGAAAGAGTTGCAGCAGGTGGCCTTGCAAGACCTGCAAATCGGCGATGTGTTCATTCGAGGCGGCTCGCCTGGCCATGCCGTGTTGGTGGTGGATATGGCTGTAAACAATGCCGGACAAAAGGTATTCATGCTGGTACAGAGTTACATGCCTGCCCAGGAAATTCAGGTATTGCACAATCCGGATGATCCGAAACAGAGTCCCTGGTACACATTGGACTCCAATGCCTTGGTGATCGATACACCGGAATGGCGTTTCCGCGCGGGGGAATTGATGCGGTTTGAAAACCAGTAAATTATATTCAGTTTTTAAAATCTTACAGGTCTTGTTTGCAATTTCATTTACTCATAAACAGCAAAAATAGCCAGCACATACGCCCCGGCTCCGTACCCGGCCATCGGAATGGAGCCTTTGTACGACTCCGTATCCAGCGTAATAATTTCCGGAATCAGGTTGTAGTTGCGTCCTGCAATGTTGGTCACCCGCTTCACCAGCCGTTTGGCTTCTGCCTTGTTGCCAAAACGCACCTGCGCCACCGCTACCCGCAAGCCCGCAAAAGGCCACTCCTGGTTTTCATACGAATCCGAACTGTTGATGCGGATATAACCGGCTTTTGCACCGGTTTTTACACCCAGGGTGGCGTCGCAGGCTTGCATGTGGGAAAGAAACAAAGTTTTATCGCGTATAAAACCGCCTGCAAACAGTTCGAAGGTGGCCGCATCATAAAAATAATGATCCTGCGGGGAGGTATCTGATGCATTGCCTTTCAGCAGCCGATTGTCATACAGCATGTGCGCCAGGATACCTGCCCTGAGTCGTTTGGAAGCCTCTAAATACGCGTCAGACTCATATCCAAACTGCTGTTGCAGGGCAGCAAATTGCTCCAGCCCCATCCCGCAGACACCGGATGTAAAGGTGTACGACCGTCCGGGCAAATGATGTTCCCAGGGCCCCGAATCGGCGCGTATAATGTTCTGGTTGTTGATGTTATGCACGATGGCGTCGGCTACTTTTGATTGTAACACAGGCTGCCATTGCCGGAAAAAGGCCGCGTCGCCGCTTGCATTTACATAATTACACAGGGCGATGAGAAACAATCCGAAGTCGTCGATTTCGATATTGGGGCCGCGGTGGTCGAAGTCGCTTTCTTCCCGGCCATTTCCAAAATACCGCGTTACGGAAATCTGGTAATCCACGCCGATGCCATAGTCTTTGCCGTCGGTATGGAAGTAGTGTTTGTACTGATTGGTAGATTCTGTCGCAAGCATAAACAGCAGCGCTTTCCGGGCTTCTTCGTACAGGCCGAGTCGGGTCAGCGCATCGATGGCGAAAGCGGCATCCCGCACCCAGGAAATTGACCACACACCCGGCCGCAGGGAGGCCATTATCTGACCTTCCGCAAAAGGAAAAATTTCATTGTCGGCCACCTGCGCCATTTTGAGCACTGCCACCGATTGCTCCATCAGGTTGCGCTCGGCGCGTTTTAATCCCTCCGGGAAACGGCAGCGCTCAAAAACATGCCGCATCCAGGCCACTTCTGCATCGGCCAGCGAGCCTTGCAAAGCGGCTAAATAGTCGCGGCTATGGTTCAGGTCATCGCCGTCGGCAGGCCCGAACAAAAAGTACTTTTCTGCCTGTTTGCCTGTTTTTTTGAAAACGCTTGTTACTTGCAGCCCGTCCGGACTTTTGTACACAAAACGCAGGTTGGCGATGTATGCCGAATCGCCGCGCAGCACGGCGTAAAACATCCGATCCGAATTTCCAAACGAAGCGAAATAGTTGACAGTGAAGCGTTTGTAACGCACTTCAATGACGTGTGTGTTTTGCACATATGCGGCAGAGAGAGGTTTTTCGGGTGAGTCAAGGGTCAATTGCGACATATAAGGCTGCACAAACAAAGCCGAGTCATAGGCCGAAAAGATGTGCGGATACACGTTTTCCACTTCATGCGTGGCGGTATTGTACACAGCAGCGATCAGGCCGTTGGTGGTGGTCAGTTGGTGGTAGGAGCGGCCCTGTTTGCGCTGTTTGCGCAGCATTTTGTCGTATTGTTTTCGGGGCATCAATTCTACCGGCGCGAGGTAAATGCCGCCACCACCGGCGCCGTCATACACGCGAATGGCCAGGGTGTTTTGTTTTTTGAGCAGGTCGGCTGGAATGACGTAGTTGCGCGGGGTATCCCAGGCAGATTGGTCGTCGGGCGGAAATTTGCCAGTGCTGCCAATAAACGTACCATTGAGCCAGGTTTCATCCGAATCGTCGATGGCGCCGATTCTCAACACCCAATCCTGCCGTAGCAGATTGTCCGGTATTTGAAATGTTGTGCGGTACCATGCATATCCGTCGTAGTTGGGCAGCAGGCTGCTTTCCCAGGCCGATGGAACGAAGATCGTTTGCCAATCCTGTTCATTTATTTGTTCGGCTTTCCAGGCCAGGTTGTCGCCAGTGTGGAATTTCCAGTTGCCGGAAAGGGAGATGTTTTGTGCAGGTAGGTTTATGTAAAACAGCAGGATTGCCCCAAACAGGATGCAGGAACGCAACATAAGCAGGTGTGTTGAATGTGGTTAGCGGTAAACCCTGCAATGTTTCAAATTCAAAACGCTACCGCATAGATTTTTTGAGGATATTTACCCGCTGTTGTTTCAACCATGCCTCTATCCATGAACCCTCAAGCATCTTCTTCCCATCTCGTGGATGCCTTGTTCGATTTTCTGCGCGGATTTCAGATTTCAGAAGCCGCCATGGAAAAAATCAGGGCGGGTATCCATATTCAAAAAGTAAAGGCCAATTCCGTGCTGGTGAAACCGGGCAAGGTTTGCGACCGTATTTATTTTGTAAAAGAAGGCGGTTTTGTGTGCCGTTACGTCAATGAGGCATTTGAAAAAGAAAAAACCATCAACTTTTACCTGCCCGATTTGCACCCGTTCATGGCTTGCGTCGACAGTTATTTCACCCAGACACCTACGCAGTGCGAACTTCGGGCTGTGGAAGATTCTGTCGTGTTGTCGATGACCAAATCGGCTATCGATCTGTTGATGCAGGAAGATCCCACCCTCAAGAACGTGTACGATACGCTGGTTATTCACGCCCTGACGGAGGAAAATGAATTGAAACTCAAAATCATTGCCTACACCTCCGAGCAACTGTACGACTACATTCTTGAAAACCTGCCTTCTGTGATTCAAAAAGTGCCTTCCAAATACATCGCCGAGTTTATGGGCATTTCGGCCGAGTGGCTGAGCAAACTCAAACGGGTGAAAAAGTAAGGCGCGGTATTTCTTGGAAATGACTATCCGCAAATTGTTACTTGTCCATGTTTTCAGTTGGTAAAAACCTTGGCATAAGCCAAAGTTCCAACAATAGCCAAGCGTTGTTCAGGTGGTGGTATGGGCTTTAGCCCGTCAGGACAGCGCCTTTTAAGGCGCATTATTTATTGTTTTTGTTTAGAGCGCCATGAATGGCGCTGTCCCGACGGGCTAAAGCCCATACCACCACCTGAGCAGCGCTTGACAATTGTTGCCTTGGGGCCTAATTCATCAGTAAGTTACCATATGCGGTAGGTCATTTTCTTGAATTAATTCAATGTCGCAGCGCGGATGCCCAAAATACCTTTGTCGGGTCGTTTTTTACAACAAACATACACCATGACAAAGCCGCATACCGGATTCAACGCCGCCGATTTTCAAACCGAATATGCTCCGTTTTTTGACGCTGCGATAGCGCCAGTGCCGCCCCTTGTGGCGGAGGCATTTGCTGCGCTGCCACTTCCCTGGGGCCTGCTGCCCGATATTTCAGACCTGTCTGTTTTGGAAAAATCCGGGTACCAGGCTGTTGAAACGGGCTATTCCGAAGCATCCGACGGAAGCATCGCCATTGCCGTACACACGCCGATGCCCGGCGTTGATCCGCGTATGTGGGCCTGGTGGTTTGGCTGGCATGGTTCGCAGGATCGGCGTTACAAATTGTGGCACCCGGGCGCGCACGTGAGCGCGCGCTGGCAAGACGGCAGAAATGACCATGCCTATATCGGTCGAAATTCGCAGGTGAAAGAGTACATCGGCGACAAGCTGCAGGAAGTGATCGTCCAGTTCAAATCGCCGCTGGACTTCGGCCTGTCCTTCGAGGCTGTCAACCACCCGGAAAAGGTCGTGTACATCTGTGCCAAAATCGGCCATCCCAGCCTCCCGATCGATTATGGCTATCTTGTACATCAGGTGAGGGCCGTGGAAGGCGGCGCCGAAATGCGCTCGCGCTTTTGGCTGGGCGGCCGTTACGTGACGCCTCGACACGAAGGGAAGTTGGCTTCCTGGCTGGTCGGCATCATGAAAAAACTCAAGTCGCTGCCAAAAGATTTCGGCCGCGATATGCTCCGCCATTGTTCGGAGGAAATGAACCATCTGGCAGCATTTTTACCAGCCTTGTACCAAAAATTTGTTTCCGAGGCCGATGAAATCGCCATCAACGGCCAGGTGTCCCGCCGGGGCGATGCCGGATTTGACGAAATGGTGATGGGCACTTTGTTCAACAAAATCGACCCTGTACAACGCCCGGCCATGATCTTTGAGCCGCATACGGTAGAAGACGTGATTCGAATCGTTCGATATGCCAAACGCACAGGAAAACGCATCACGGTGAGTTCGGGGGGGCACAGTTTCAGCGCCAATTTCGTCCGCGAAGACGCCTTGCTGATTCTGATGAAACACTTCAATCAATATGAGGTTAATAAAGAGGCTATGTCGGCGCAGGCCGGGCCGGGCGTAGGCGGCAGCGTATTGATGGAGGCTTTGTTTCGGCAGCAATTGTTTTTCCCGGCAGGGCACTGCAAGGGCGTTTGTATCGGTGGCTACCTGTTGCAGGGCGGCTATGGCTGGAATGGCCGAAAAATGGGCATCGCCTGCCAGTATATAACGGCCATGGACATTGTAACGGCCGATGGCGAACTGGTGCACGCCAATGCCCAACAGCACGCCGACTTGTTCTGGGCGGCTCGCGGCTCCGGCCCCGGTTTTTTCGGGATTGTAGTCAGGTTTTATTTGCAGGTGTTTCCACTGCCGCCCTACCGCGCCATCATGGCCCATGATTTTGGGATTGAACACCTGGAAGATGTGTATCGCTGGGCGTACGACATTGGCCCTGAAATTCCCAAAGCCGTTGAGTTTCAGTTGATGATGAGTAAGAACATGCTCAATTTGCTTGGACCGGGCATCGAAGCGCTGGCGCCTATTTTTGCCGATACGAAAGAAGAATTTGAAGCGGCCAAGGCGTTTATGCTCCACAGCCCGATTCGGAAAAAAGCAAAAGTGGTGATGCCTGCTTTTAATCCGGGTATCGATATGCTGTATAAAGCCACGATGTCGCACTATCCGTCCAATTATCATTATGGCGTAGACAACATGTGGACGCACGCCGACATCGACAGCCTCTTGCCGTTTATCCGGAAAATTGCGGAGACGCTGCCGCCCGCGCCTTCCCATTTCCTGTGGCTCAACTGGTACCCTGATCCGCAACGTGTGGACATGGCCTACAGCAAGGAAGACAACATTTACCTGGCGCTGTACAGTTGCTGGAAAAACAGCGCCGACACGCCGCGTTATGCCAACTGGGCGCCCGATCTCATGCGCGAAATGCAACACCTGGGCTCAGGAATCCAACTGGCTGATGAAGGGCTGCACAAACGCGCCGCGGCATTTATGAGTACTGAAAACTTGCAAAAAGTACAGGAAGTCAGGGGGAAATACGACCCGACGAGGGTGTTTTTTGAATGGCATAGCAAGGTGTAGGGGAGGGGCATATTTATCCTGAACTCCCTCGCACCACCAACTCTGCTCTCAACCCCACCACCTTCGTCGTCCTCAGCGCTTCATCCGCCGCCAACTGCCGAAACAGGTGGTGCGCGGCCATTTTCCCCATTTCATAGGCAGGGTAGTGGATGCTCGTGAGGTTGGGCTCCACGATCTGGCACACCGGGTCGTCGTTGAAACCCACAAGGGCAATGTCTTCTGGAATACGGATACCGGCTTTTTTGAGTGCCATCATGCAGCCTGCGGCGCAGTTGTCGTTGGCAACAAAAATCCCGTCGGGTCGCTCTGGTAGTTCCAGCGCATGCCGTGCTGCGCGCGCGCCGGCTTCCAGCGACAGGTCATCCAGATACAAATAGTTCCTATCCAACGGAATATGAAATTCCTGCAAGGCTTGCGCATACCCATTGAAACGGTCCCGGTAAATATTGTGCGTATGCGACACGCTGACGTGCAGGATGCGCCGACGGCCCAATTCAAGCAGATGCCGGGTAGCATCGTACCCTGCCTGCTGGTTGTCGATGCGGATATTGGTAAAAATGTTGTTTTCCAGCGTGCGGTCGAAAAAGATAACCGGTATGTGTTTTTGGGAAAAACGTTTGAAATGCTGCAAGTCGGCCGTTGGGTATGCCAATGACACCAGCAGCCCGTCGACACGGTTATTGAACATGGTTTTTACAATCGCATTTTCCTGTTCCGGAAGTTCCGACGACTGGCTGATGAGCAAATTGTAGCCCGCTTCATTGGCCAGGTGTTCAATACCGGAAATGACTGTTGCCATGAAATAACTGTTTAGGCGCGGTACAATGACGCCAATGGTTCGGGTTTGTTGCTGCCGCAAATTGCGGGCAAACAGGTTAGCCTGGTACCCGTGCGCTTCCGCCAGTTCAAAAATCTTTTTTTTGGTAGGGGCGCTCACGGCTGGATCATCCCGCAAAGCCCTGCTCACGGTGGCTGCCGATACGTTCAGTTGCGCTGCAATGTCGTAAATCGTGACTTCTTTCTTTTTCCGCTCCATGTAGGGTTAATGTCTTGTCTGTCAATCATTCCCGAGCCGTCCTGTTGCCTGGCTTCCGGTAAAGGTATGCCGAAAGTGAAAAAATAATACTATGCAATCGGTTGCATTTTTGAAAAACCGTTTACTTTTGGCCACCTCGCAGTTAGTCGCCGGTTCATTTCTTCGGCATGTCAAACAAGTATATCCTCCTGCTGCTCATGTTGTTTTCAGTCGATGCCCATGCCGACGACGGGTATCGCCTTTGGCTGAAATACGATCGCATACAAGATGCTGCCAGGCGAAAGGAATACCTGCGTTTTGCTGGGTTTGTCGATTTGGAAACACCTTCTTCTTCCATACAAATGGCGGCCAAAACGGAATTGCTGCGAGGATTTGAGGGAATGCTGGGTGCAAAACCAGCCATTGCTGGCCGAAAAACCGGCGGAATCCGCCTGCTTCGCGACCAGCATTTGCCGGATGAAGGTTTTCGCATCGAATTAAAAGGCGGAAATTTGCTGGTGTCGGGCGGCAGCGACCGAGGTATTCTTTATGGCGCATTCACGCTGCTTCGGCTGATACAAACGGGGCAAGCCATTTCCAAACTTCCCATCTCCGAATCGCCCAAGGTTCAGTTGCGCATGCTCAACCACTGGGACAATCCGCTGGGCACTATCGAACGCGGCTATGCAGGCGCGTCGTTGTGGAAATGGTACGAACTGCCCGAAGTGATCGACCCGCGCTACACTGACTACGCCCGCGCCAACGCATCCATCGGCATCAATGCCGTGGCAGTCAACAATGTAAATGCCAGCGCCCGTTTTCTGACAGCGGAATACCTGCAAAAAGTAAAGGCTTTGGCCGATGTGTTCCGTCCGTATGGCATTCAGGTGTTTTTGTCCATTAATTTTGCATCACCCAAAATACTGAGTGGCCTGACGACCTCCGATCCCCTCGACCCACAAGTGCGCCAGTGGTGGCGGGAAAAAACCGAAGAAGTGTACCGATACATCCCTGATTTCGGCGGATTTCTGGTGAAAGCCAACTCGGAAGGCGAGCCCGGCCCGCAAGAATACGGCCGCACCCATGCCGACGGCGCCAATATGCTGGCCGAAGCCTTAAAGCCGCACGGCGGACGGGTGATCTGGCGGGCATTTGTGTACAGTCCGGATCCACGAGGCGACCGATTCCGCGAAGCCTACAACGAATTCAAACCCCTGGACGGCCTTTTTGCTTCCAATGTGATCGTACAGGTAAAAAACGGTCCGATCGACTTCCAGCCACGCGAACCTTTTCACCCGATTTTGGGCGCCATGCCGCACACGCCGCTGGCCCTGGAATTTCAGATAACGCAGGAATACCTAGGCTTTTCCACCAACCTGGTGTATCAAGCCTCTTTGTACAAAGAATGCCTCGAATCAGATACCTATGCCAAGGGGAAAGGCGCTACCGTGGCCCGCATAGTCGATGGGTCGGTGCATGCGTATTCCATTACTGCCATGGCCGGGGTGGCCAATACAGGCTCCGACCGCAACTGGACCGGCCACCTGATGAGCCAGGCCAACTGGTACGCTTTCGGCCGACTGGCCTGGGATCATACGCTCGGAGAAGCCGACATTGCCGACGAATGGATACGGATGACCTGGACCAAACGACCCGAAGCAGTGGCCATTATCAAAGATATTTTGTTGAAATCCAGGCAGATATACGTGGATTTTACCACCCCGCTCGGGCTGCACCACATCATGGGACAGGGCATTCATTTCGGCCCCGAACCCTGGCTGGAAAAAAGCGCACGCCCCGACTGGACTTCTGTGTACTACCACCGCGCCGATTCTGTCGGCCTGGGTTTTGACCGGACGGCTACTGGAAACAATTCACTCGCATTGTACCGACCGGAAGTAAAACAATCATGGGAAAAACCGGAAACGTGTGACCTCAACTATTTGCTGTGGTTTCACCATGTCGGGTGGAACAAACGCCTGTCAACTGGAAATACGCTTTGGGATGAACTCTGCACACGTTACTATCGCGGCGTGGAAGAAGTAGCCAGGATGCAAGCCCAGTGGGCGCGCATCCAGCCCTGGGTAGATGCCGAGATGTTTGCCGATGTAGCGGGACGGCTGGCAGCACAGCACCGCGAAGCGCTCAACTGGCGCGACGCCTGTGTGCTGTATTTCCAGACGTATTCGCGCATGCCAATACCGGCGCCGTACAAAGCGCCGGAGCGTACGCTGGAAGACATGAAAAAAATCGTGGCGTGGTATCAGTTGAAATAAACCTAAAGAAGTGAGATTTGCCAAGCGGTAGTATGGGCTAAAGCCCATACTACCGCTCCTTTCGCTCTGGCTGTTGTTGTCATAAAACCTAATCCAGTTCAAAATTTGTGCTCGATTTGCGACGAAATGCCGCTGTTGGGGTCCTCGCTAACAGCAAAAACCGATGGGGTACAATATGCGGAATGTCATTTTTTTTAAAATAAATAATATGCGTAAAATTTTGTTTTTGAATATGTTGTTGGCTTTTTCCTGCATTTTACATGCACAGAATGACAGCAATAAAAAGCTCATTTCTCAACCCCTCGTTTCGCACATTTACACGGCCGATCCCTCGGCGCATGTGTTTGGAGGACGAATTTACATTTACCCTTCCCACGACATTGAATCGGGCGCGAAGGAAGACGATGAAGGCGGTCATTTCGACATGAAAGACTACCACATTCTTTCCATGAAAAAGGTAGGAGGCAAGGTGAAAGACCACGGCGTAGCGCTCGATATTCGCAATATTCCCTGGGCTGGCCGCCAACTCTGGGCCACTGATGCAGCGTACAAGGATGGTACGTATTACCTCTATTTTCCGGTAAAAGACAAAAAGGATGTGTTCCGGATCGGGGTGGCCACCAGCAGCAAACCCGAAGGCCCTTTCAAGGCCGAACCACAGCCGATGGAAGGCAGTTATAGCATCGATCCTTGCGTTTTTAAAGATACCGATGGCACTTACTACATGTATTTCGGTGGTATCTGGGGCGGACAATTGCAGCGTTGGGACAACAACACCTACCATGCTCAGGCCATACTCCGCAAACCCAATGAAACGGCAATCCTGCCGCGCATCGCCAAACTCACGCCCGACATGAAGGGTTTTGCTGAGCCGATAAAGGAAGTGCGCATTCTGGACGAAAAAGGCAACCTGTTTCTGGAAAGCAACAATGACAAACGCTTTTTCGAAGCCGCTTGGATGCACCGCTACAACGGTAAATATTACTTTTCCTATTCCACGGGTGACACCCACAACCTGTGCTATGCTATCGGCGACAGCCCTTACGGCCCCTTCACTTACAAAGGCATCGTGCTGAAGCCGGTGCAAGGCTGGACCAACCACCATTCCATCGTGGAAATCAAAGGGAAATGGTACCTGTTCTACCACGACGTACAGTTGTCGGGCAAAACGCACCTGCGCAACGTCAAAGTAACCGAACTGAAATACAACGCCGACGGCACCATTCAAACCATTGAAGCATATCGCTAATTCATGAGCAACCATACCACACGGTTGGCGGCAATGTTGCTGTTACTCCTTATCCTGTCGGCTTTGCAACACCCCTTGCAGGCCCAGGTGCGCCTGCCCCGGCTGATCAGCGACGGCATGGTGCTGCAACGCAATACGCAGCTGGTGGTGTGGGGCTGGGCAAACCCCGACGAGTCGGTTGTAGTAGAATTTAAAGGAAAAAAATACCCGGCAAAGACAGATTCGGACGGCAAGTGGCAGGTAAATATCGCACCGCAAACAGCAGGCGGGCCATTTCAAATGCGGGTGCGCGGAACCAATGAAATCCTCGTGTCCGATATTATGATCGGCGAGGTATGGGTTTGTTCCGGCCAGTCGAATATGGAATTGAAAATGCGCCGCGTTCGGCCCCGTTATGAAAAAGAAATGGCCGCTGCCGACAATCCGGCAATCCGACTGTTCGAGGTGCCGCAACGTTTCGATTTCAACACCCCGCAAGCAGACCTTCGCGCGAGCGCCTGGAAAGCGCTGACCCCCCAAACTGTGTTGGATTTTTCCGCCGTAGCCTATTTTTTTGCACAAAACCTGTATGAAAAATACCATGTACCGATCGGCCTGATCAATTCCAGCCTGGGTGGCTCACCCGCCGAAGCATGGATGTCTGAATCAGCCTTGAAAGCCTTTCCCGATCTGGCTGCCGAAGCGGCGACATTCAAAGACACGGTGCTTATCCAGAACATCGAACGGGCCGACCGCGAACGATCTGCCAACTGGTACGCTTCCTTGCGCAAAAAAGACGCCGGATATGTCGATCCGAAGGGTTCATGGTTGCAAGACACACAGGATTTTTCTGCCTGGAAAACCATGCAGGTGCCTGGTTACTGGTCAAAAACCGAACTCGGTCCGGTGAATGGCGTGGTCTGGTTCCGAAAAAACATACAGGCGCCTGCTTCTATGTCGGGGAAACCGGCTTTTCTCAACCTCGGGTGCATTGTGGATGCCGATTCGGTATATCTCAATGGCGTGCTGGTAGGAACTACGAGTTACAAATACCCGCCGCGCTGGTATCAGGTGCCGGAAAAGGTGCTGAAAGAAGGCGAGAACAGCCTCGTGGTGCGGGTCATCAACAATTCCGGCGAGGGCGGTTTTGTGCTCGACAAACCGTACGAATTGATAGCAAACGGCGACACGATCGATCTGCGTGGCCCCTGGCAATACCGACTGGGCGCTGCGATGGAGCCCCTGGCGCCGCAAACATTTATTCGCTGGAAACCGACGGGGCTGTTCAATGCGATGCTGCATCCTTTGCTGAATTACCGCATCAAAGGCGTCATCTGGTACCAGGGAGAAGGCAATACCCGGCGGGCGGCGGAATATGAAAAATTGTTCCCTGCTATGATTCGCGACTGGCGAGTACATTGGGGGCAGGGCGATTTTCCGTTTTTATTTGTGCAGTTAGCCAATTTTTTGGAAACCCGACCTGAACCGGGTGAAAGCGACTGGGCCAGGTTGCGCGAGTCGCAACGCAAAACGCTGTCATTGCCCCAAACCGGCATGGCCGTTGCCATCGACATTGGCGAGTGGAACGACATTCACCCGTTGAACAAAAAGGAAGTGGGCCGACGCCTGGCCTTGCTGGCACAACGCGTGGCGTACAAAGATTCAAAAGTAGTGTGCAATGGCCCAGCACTCCTGAAATCCACTTTTTCCGAAGGGAAAGCCGTACTGGAATTCGACCCGGGGGGCAGCGGACTTGCCATACGTGGTGGCAGCGCATTAAAAGGATTTGCGCTGGCCGGGCCGGATCGGCATTTTTACTGGGCAGAGGCACGGCTGGATGGCAGGCGGGTCATCCTGGAATGCCCTGCTGTGTTACACCCTGTCGCCGTTCGGTATGCCTGGGCCGACAACCCGGCCGATGCGAATCTGATAAACCGGGAAGGATTGCCGGCTTCGCCGTTTCGTACGGATGAATGGTAAGTGAAGTAATGTGTAAAACATTTAAAAAAATGACTATCCGCATATGGTACTCTATTGTTGTATTGGAGCCCATTCCAACAGTGGAGTACAATCTGTGGATAGTTAATACAAAATAGTCACCAAACCTGTAATGCCCATATTAAGCATGAAAAACGAGCAACCAACCACACAGACCAGGCAATTCCCGTCAACCTTTTCATTACAGGGAAAAACTGCCCTGATTACCGGAGGCGGCAGTGGTATAGGCTTTGATATTGCCCGATGCTTGCAGGCGGCAGGCGCGCAGGTGATCATTACCGGCCGACGGGAAGAACCCTTGAAAGAAGCCGTAGCCAGTTTGGGCGAACGCGCCGCCTACCGGGTGAACGACGTGACGCAACTGGACACGCTGGAGGGGCTGATCGAGGGCCTGGAGGCTGATTTTGGCTCCATCGATATTTTGATCAACAATGCCGGCATCAACATGAAAAAACCGGCGCTGGAGGTGAGCGACGATGATTTTCAGCGCATTATCCACACCAATTTGCAGGCGGTATTTGCGCTGACACGTGCATGTGCGCGCAGGATGGTAGAGCGCAGTTCCGGTTCCATTATCATGATTTCTTCCATGGCTGCCTATTATGGTCTCGACAGGGTAGTGGCGTATGCTGCCTCCAAATCGGGTGTGGAAGGCATGGTGCGGGTGCTGGCTTCCGAATTCTCCCGGTTCCATGTTCGGGTGAATGCCATCGCTCCGGGATTTATTGAAACCAGCATGATGCGCACCGCTATGAGCAGCGACCCCGATCGCATGCACAAGGCACTCGACCGCACGCCCATCGGGTATTTCGGCCAGCCGGAAGACATTGGCTGGGCCGCTGTTTTTCTGGCTTCGGATGCGGCGCGTTATATCACGGGTGTTTCATTGCCTGTAGACGGCGGAAATTCCATTGGGTTTTAAAATGTTGTATTTGAAAACATACGCAGAACAATTATTCGACTACTTTTAGCACGGCCAAAAAAAATCTCTAAAAGTATGACATCGCCGAACCCCAGTTCGGTACGAAAACATCTTTCCGAAGCCTCGCTGGGGCTGGCTTCCCTGTAAACTAACTTTTATGGCAAGTTTTGCTACCCTGGACTGGATTGTTATCGCCGCTTATTTCCTCACCCTCATTGGCATAGCCGTGTGGGTAATGACCCGAAAAAACGAAAACACCGAAGACTACTTTCTCGCTGGCCGCAATATGGGCTGGTTTGTAGTGGGCGCCTCCATTTTTGCTTCCAATATTGGCTCCGAGCACGTGGTCGGGCTTGCAGGCGCAGGCGCTGGTGGAAAAATTCCCATGCTCATTTACGAACTTCATGCCTGGATCGTACTGCTCATGGGTTGGGTATTTCTGCCGTTTTACATGCGCAGTGGCATTTTTACCACCCCCGAATTTCTGGAAAAACGATTCAGTCCACAAACCCGCTGGTTCCTGAGTATTTTTTCCTTGCTGGCCTATGTACTGACAAAAGTGTCGGTGACGGTGTACGCCGGAGGTATCGTGATTTCTTCTCTTCTGCACATCGACTTTTGGTTTGGAGCACTTATAACTGTCATACTCACAGGCTTTTATACCGTTTTGGGCGGCATGCGCGCGGTGGTGTACACAGAGGCTATGCAGACCATTGTACTATTGATAGGAGCCGCCACCCTGACATTCGTAGGCTTGAACGCCGTAGGGGGTTGGGATGGCATGAAATCGTCGTTGCCACCCGGCTACCTCAATATGTGGCGCCCGGCCGATGACCCGCAGTTTCCCTGGCCGAGCCTGGTGGTAACGAGCACCATTGTGGGTGTATGGTACTGGTGTACGGATCAATATATTGTGCAGCGTACGCTGGCAGCACGCAACATTACACAAGGCCGCCGGGGCGCTATTTTTGGCGGCTTCCTCAAACTGACGCCTGTATTTCTGTTCCTGATTCCGGGAATTGTAGCCTTGGCACTGAAAAACCGCGGTGAACTGCAATGGGACACTGCCGACCAGGCGTTTGCCACCCTGCTGATGCAAAAAACGCCGGCCGGGCTGAAAGGCCTGGTAGCCGCCGGTTTGCTGGCCGCCTTGATGAGTTCGCTGGCATCGGTGTTCAACTCCTGTTCCACTTTGTTTACAGTGGATATTTACAAAAAACTGCGCCCGGAGACCTCGGAAAAAGACCTGCTGCGGGTAGGTCGTGTAGCCACCACCATCGTGGTTATTCTTGGGATTGCCTGGATTCCAATTATGCAGAACATTTCCGGCGTATTGTATGAATACCTGCAGTCGGTGCAGGCATACATTGCACCGCCGATTACGGCCGTGTTCCTGCTGGGTATTTTTTCCAAACGAATCAACAGCAGGGGCGCCATGACGACGCTCATTGCTGGTTTGGGTGTAGCCGTTATCCGACTGATACTGGAATTGAGCAAGGGCGCTTTGCCGCAGGACGGTATCCTGTATGCTTTTGCAGCCAGCAATTTCCTCACTTTCGCCGCCTGGTTTTTCCTGTTTTCCGTGGTGGTTTGTGTGGTTGCCAGCCTGTTGTCGCCGCCGCCCGCTCCCGAAAGCATCGCAGGCCTTACGTATGGTACCCTTACCCCTGAACAGGTCGCATCCAACCGTGGCAGTTACAGCGTCTGGGACATCGTGGTGTCTGTGGTGGTAGTTGGAATTGTCATTTATGTGATGACCAGTTTTACCGGATAAATGCGCCGAAACACGTTTGTATGAAAGCCCAGCCAACCTTTATTACCGACAACTTTCTGCTGCAAACTGAAGCGGCCCGACGGCTGTATTTCGATTATGCAGAAAAAATGCCGCTGATCGATTACCACAACCATCTACCTCCGGCCGAAATTGCAGAAGATCGAATATTTGATAACCTGACACAGGTTTGGCTGCATGGCGATCATTACAAATGGAGGGCTATGCGTGCCAATGGTGTGGCAGAAGAATATTGTACAGGTAGCCGCCCGGATGCGGAGAAATTCCAGCAATGGGCGGCTACCGTACCTTATACCATTCGTAATCCGTTGTTTCACTGGACGCACCTGGAACTCATGCGGTATTTCGGCGTGGAAGAATTGCTGACACCTGCTTCGGCCGCCCGTATTTATGAGCATTGCAATACCTTGTTGCAAACGCCTGATTTTTCGGTGCGCAACCTGCTGCGAAAAATGCAGGTGCGGGTGCTGTGTACTACCGACGACCCGACCGATTCCCTGGAGTCTCATCGGCAAATGGCAGCAGAAGGGTTCGAAATCAGGGTATTGCCTGCATTTCGGCCTGACAAGGCAATGGCGGTGGAAAATACGGAGGCGTTTAATACCTATTTGGTGAAACTGGAAGCGGTTTCCAGGAAGGACATTATCCGTTTCCATGATTTTCTGGATGCCTTGAAAATGCGCCACGACTATTTTGCCGAAATGGGCGCCTGCATGTCCGACCACGGCCTGGAAGAAGCATATGCAGAGGATTATACGGACATGGATATCGAGGTGATTTTTAATCGGGTACGCAGCGGTAAAACGCTGGAAATGAAGGAGGTGCGCCAGTTTAAATCCGCCATGCTGGTGTACTTCGGTACCTGGAACTGGGAGAAAAAATGGACGCAGCAATTTCACCTGGGACCGTTTCGGAACAACAACACGCGCATGTTGAAACAAATGGGACCCGACACGGGCTGGGACTCGATGGGCGATTTGCCACAAGGGCGCGCGCTATCAAAATTCCTTGATCGGCTGGACTCGGGCAATCAACTGGCCAAAACCATTATGTACAACGTAAATCCGGCCGACAACGAACTGTTTGCCACCATGATCGGGAATTTCAACGACGGCTCCATCGCCGGAAAAGTGCAATGGGGTTCTGCCTGGTGGTTTCTGGATCAGAAAGACGGTATGGAACGGCAACTCAATGCGCTGTCGAACATGGGGCTACTGAGCCGTTTTGTGGGTATGCTGACCGATTCGCGCAGTTTTCTGTCGTTTCCGCGCCATGAATATTTCCGGCGGATTTTGTGCAATCTCCTTGGCCAGGATATTGAAAATGGTGAATTGCCGGCTGATTATGAATGGATAGGCAAGGTGGTGCAGGATGTGTGTTATAACAATGCGAAGGGGTATTTTGGGGTGTAGGTTTGTTTCCCGCAGAGTCTGTAGAGTAATTTTCCGTAGAGTAGTTTCCCGCAGAACTCGCAGATTTTCCCGCAGAACTCGCAGAACGTAGAGTACACCTTTTTCTTCAAAGCGATCAAAATGTGGACTCTACGTTCTGCGAGTTCTGCGGGAAAATCTGCGAGTTCTGCGGGAAATTAATCTACGGGCTCTACGGAAAACTAATTTACAGGAAATAAAAAATCCCGAACATTGCAAAAGCAACATTCGGGATTCCGTATTCTTGAAGGAATATCAACTACACCCTGGATACCGGAATTTTCACGACAGGCGGCACCATTGGTTTATCCTTTTTGCCTTTGTCTTCCTTGTCGTATTTCTCGATAATATGGTTGATGTCGTTCAGGCGCAGGCGGCCTTTCACACTGACGAACACAAAATCTTCAGGAGAATGAACGAGCACCACCACTTTCCGCAGGATGCCGCGTTTTTCTTTGCCCATGACGCGCACCTGCGTTTTGCCATCGCGCACGACCACCAGGTCTTCCAGTTCGCGGCGGTGCGCTTTGCGGGTAAATTTTTTCATATCGCGATCAGACACCGGGTTCATGTCATTTTCAAAAACCATGAACCGTACTTTGTCGACCCGGCGCAGGAGTTTGCGCTCCGCTTTTTCATCGAGAAACCAGGAGCCGGCATCCACTACCCATCTGGGTACAGTAAAGGCCATTCCGTCGTAATCCTTGTATTTCCAGTACAACCATCCGTCTTGAGCGGACAGGGTATGGGCAAAGAACAGGAAGCAGATAATGCTAAGAAATGTTTTCATCGCAAAGAGGGTTTTAGTTTTTGTCTTCTTCTTTGTCTTCGCCCTTGTTCTTGTCTTTGTCCTTATTTTTCGAGCCCTTGATTTTACCCAGGTGCTCTGCGCCATCGATGTCGAGGCTTTTCGACAGTTGGGAAATTTTGTCGAGGTCGATTTTACCCGTAAAACTCAGCATAGTGAATTCGTCTTCAGAACCCACGAGCAACAGCAATTCTTCGATGATATTGCCGCTGTCTTTGATCCAGAAGCGTACATTTTCTTTGCCATCGCGAACGGTCAGCAGTTCGGAGTATTCGTTTTGAGGTACTCTGGACAGGGCAGATTTGTACATGGCTACGCCGTCGCCGATGCTGTCGGCAGTGAGTACGCGCAGGCCGCCAAGGTCTTTCACCACTTCACGGATGTTGTTCCAGTCTTCGTCATCGGTTTCGATTTTGGCGACCATTTGGAACATTTTTGGGCTGACGTACACCATCGTGAAGCGCTCGTCGTCTTCGTATTGTTTGAAGAAACGGGTGATACCGTCGTTTTGTGCCTGTGCTTGCAGGATGGTGCCCAGCACGACTGTAAGGATCAGAAAAAACTGCTTTTTCATAGACTCAACTTTGTTTTTGTTTGAAACTGATATGATTTTGATACTTGACATCTAATTTCTCTCACCCTCTCACCCTCTCACCCTCTCACTCTCTCACCCTCTCACTCTCTCACTCTCTCACTATCTCACTCTCTAACCCTCTCTCACTCTCTCACTCTCTCACTCTCTCACCCTCTCACTCTCTCACTCTCTCACTCTCTAACCCTCTCCGTCTCTCTTCTTCTTAAACACCTTATCCATTGTTTCCAGGTGTTCGGTGCCTTTGACGGCTTCCTGGCGGCCTTTTTTCAATTTGGAAGATACCAATGCGAGGGCTGCTTTGATTTCCTGCATGGCTTTTTCTTCTTCTTCATTGAGTTGAGGCGTCGGTGAAGGTTTGTGTGCATTGATTTTGCGCCTGAAAAAACCGGTTGATTGTACGGGTGTTTCCGAGGCTAACTGTGCGGTTGGAGGCTGAACGGGCGCCTCTGGTTGTGTTACCGGAGTAGTGCTTCGTGGCACTTCTGCTGTATAGGGTACATCTACGTTCGGTCGGCTGTGCCACCACCAACCGGCTGACAACAACAGGGCCACAGATGCTGCTGCAAGCCAGGGCTTCCAGTTGTAGGTAACCGGGCGTATTTCCGTTACGACTGGCGGGCGTTGGAGTTCCACAGCCTGTTCCTGGCGCAGCACCTGAAAAAAGGGCGCATACTGCTTCAGGCTGTCATCGACCTGGCCGGAAGCGAAATAGGCTTTCAGCATACGCTCTTCTTCGAGCGTGGTGTCGCCTTCCCAGAATTTTTCGAGCAAGGCTTCGATGTGTTGTAGTTGGAACATGTGGATGTGTTTTTGTGGTTGATGGGGGGGAGGGTTGAGTAGTTGATGGGTTGAGTAGTTGAGGATTTGCAGTTGTTGTAAGGATCAATTTTTTGATTTTTCGAGTCGTGAGGCATCAAATCCTTCAACCCCTCAACCCCTCAACAACTCAACCACTCAACCACTTATCCGTTCTCTCTCCAAAATCATTGTTCGAATCGTTTTTCTGGCTCTGTGAAGGTTTATTTTTACCTGATCGAGCGTGATGGAAAGTGTTTCGGCAATTTCGTCGTACGTCAGTTCCTCAATATCGCGCAGGTGCATTACAAGTCGTTGTTTTTCAGGGAGTTCTTGCATCATTCGCTTTATATTCTCCGTCAGGTCGTTGCTCTCGGCCGCTTCTGCGGGGTTGAGCGTATCGGTTCGGCGTTCGCTCAGGTTTTCCAGAGGAGCCGTTCGGCGCAGCGACTGGCTTCGGGTTTTGTCGAGCGAGCGGTTTCTCGTCAGGGTCATACACCACGCTTCCCAGTTCTGCACCGTAGCCGAATGATCGGCCGAGGTTTTCCACACTTTTTCAAGTACCTCCTGCACGACGTCCTCGGCTTCATGAACACTACCTGTAATGCGCAGGGCAAATCGGTAGAGTTTGTGCCGGATAGGAAATACCTGCTCGTGAAAGATGGTCCAATTCATAAAGTGTTGACAGGTGTTGTTTGGCGCGTTGTTGAAAGGAAGACGCGGTAGCGGAGACGATGTTACAAGTCGGTGAATTTTTTTTTCCGGAGCGGGTGAAAATAATGGAAATGTGGCGGGCCTTGAAAAAAAATTGCCTCTCCGCCGGAATGCCGGTACATTTGAATTCCCAATCGAACCGATGAAATAGAATGATCTATAGATTTTCCCATTCACCCATCACCACTCCTATGATAAAACAACTGCTCCCCATCACTGCCGTACTGTTTTTAATCATGACGGCCTGCAAGGAAGATAAGAAAACGAATGCCGGCGCAACAGCATCCGGCCTGCAATTGCGTACCGATGCCAACCCGGCCTGGCAATATGAAAACCTGCGGCTGTATCCGATCATTGCCGACGCTTCGGTGCTGGATGCGCAGGCCAGCCTGGCGAGCCTGAAAACCCTGTCGGAAAGCATTCAAACGCCCGGCTTCCGTATCACCGAACAAAAACAGTTTGGCCGCTCCGACGAGCGTACCTACAACCTGCTGACGGTGCAAAACAAAAGCCGTGACACGGTATATATCCTTTCCGGCGATGTCGTCACTGGCGGGAAACAGGACCGCGTTATTGCCAACGACCAGATCGTGATGCCCGGTACCATTCGGAATATGGATGTGTTTTGTGTGGAAAAAGGCCGCTGGCGTTACCAGGATACTACGGCCAGCCCGGAACAGCAAAAATTGTACGCCTTCAGTGGCTACTACAGTGTGGCCAGTCCGAAAGTGCGGCAGGCCGTGCAGCGCAGCGGAAGCCAGCATGAGGTGTGGGCAGCCGTTGCCAGCGTGACGGAAGCCAACGGCGCTACTTCTTCGACGTCTACGTATGCTGCATTGGAAACGGCCAATGACCAGAAAAACCGTCGCGACGCCTACCTCCGTTTCTTCGATGGAAAGTTTGATCAAGAAGCCGGAGTAGTAGGCATGGTAGCCGTGTGTGGAGATCAGGTGCTGGGGGTCGATATTTTCGGCCACTCCGACTTGTTTCGCCGCGAATATCCTTCCCTGTTACACGGCTATGTGGCCGAGGCCGCTACGGCTACCTGCGGGAAATCCAACAGCGAACATGCTGCACAAACAGCATTTAAAGAAGTGGCTGCTTTAGCCGCTCCCAAAGCCACCTCGACGGAAACGGTTGGGAAATTTGGAGTGGATGGGAAATGGGTACACTTGTTCAAAAAGTGAGTCCTAAGTCCTGAGTCCTAAGTCCTAAGTCCGTAGAGTACACATTGATACCCTTGGCATACATTATTGATAAATACCAAAGGTATCAACGTGTACTCTACGGACTTAGGACTTGGGACTTAGGACTAACGACTCAGGACTCAGGACTTGTTCTCTTCCACGGCTTGATCACCAGCCTCAAACTCTGGTCATACGTCAAATAGTTCCACACCCAGTTGAGGAAAATAATCACCTTGTTTTTGGCGCCGAGAATGGCGAACAGGTGTACGAACAGCCAGGTAAACCACGCAAAAAGACCCTGAAAACGCCAGAACGGCAAGTCGACCACCGCTTTGTGGCGACCGATGGTAGCCATAGAGCCGAGGTCACGGTATTTAAACGGCGAGGGCTGCTGCCCTTTTTCCATTTTCAACAGATTGGATGCCAGGTTTTTACCTTGCTGAATGGCTACCTGGGCAACCTGCGGGTGGCCGTTGGGCCAGGGCGTATCGTGCTGCTGAAAGGCGATGTCGCCGAGGGCATAAATGTTTTCCGTGCCTTCTACGACATTGAACGCGTTGGTTTTCAGGCGATTGCCACGGGTTCGGGCGGCTTCCGGCAGCCCTTCGACGGTATTGCCGGTGATGCCGGCAGCCCAGATAACCTTGTCGGCCCTGATCGTGGAGCCGTCGTCTACAAACACCGTTTTGCCATCGTAGTTTTTTACCACTTTATCCATCCAGAGTTGAACGCCGAGTTCACGGAGGAATTTTTCCGCTTGTTCGGAGGCCTGGGGCGACATGGTGTTGAGCAGCCTCGGGTCGCCGTGGATAAGGTGAATATTGATCTCGCGCCGGTCGAGGTCGCTGTAATCTTTCGGGATGATGAGGTTGCGCATTTCTGCCAGCGAGCCTGCTACTTCCACGCCGGTCGGGCCGCCGCCTACCACCACAATGTCGAGGTAGTGCTGGCGTTCTTCGGCGTTGGGGGCCGTCACGGCGCGTTCGTAATCTTCAAAAATGGTGTTGCGCAGGTACAGCGCTTCACTTACCGACTTCATGGGAATGGCATTGGCGCGCACCTGTTCGTTGCCGTACCAGTTGGTGTCGGCTCCGATGGCCAGTACTAAGTAATCGTAGTGCAGCGAGCCGATGTCGGTATGGATTTCACGCTGAACGGGGTCGACAGATTTGACTTTGGTGACCCGAATCAATACGTCTTTGTTGTTTTGAAACACCTTGCGCAGCGGGAAAACGATGCTCGAAGGTTCCAGGCCTGCCATGGCTACCTGATAAAAAAGCGGCTGGAACTGGTGGTAGTTGTTTTTGTCGATCAGGACGATCTGAAACTTCTTGGACTTGCTGAGTTTGCGGGCCAGCGTGAGGCCGGCGAATCCGCCGCCGACAATCACTACACGTTTCTGGCCTGTGTCCGGTATGTTGAATTGCATAGCAGGGTAGGGCTTTGTGAGAAGAGGTAGTTGTGTGCTTTCAGAAGAATGTTTTGTATTGGTTAAACGAATGAGCGAGAGGATAGTTTTTATTCTGAATGTTAATTTTCAAAAAAAATTGAAAGTTTGTTTTGGGACCGGGTTGGAGGGCGCGCTCGGAATAATATTTTGGGATTGCCTCGTTTTAAAAATTCCCGCTGTTGCTGGATGGGAGAACGGATGAAAGGTATTTTTTGTGGATGGGGATGGGTAGCGCCGGGAATCCGGCTTTTTGTTTTTGGTGCAAAAACCTATATTTGCAATGAAAAATTTAAAAGTGCGATTAATTCATCAACATATCAAGGAATTGAATGAAGCATGTTTGTCCCATAAGGTAGACAAACTATATGTATTTGGGTCCATACTCACTGAAAAGTTTAATGAGGCAAGTGATATGGACTTTGTTGTCTCTATTAGTTCGGATGACCCGATTGAATATGCAGAAAACTATTTTGAGTTGAAATTTGAACTGGAGCGAATATTTGGAAGGAAGATAGACTTGCTCGAACAAAAAGCAATAAAAAACAGGGTGTTTGAAAATCTGCTTAATGAACAAAAAATGCTTGTGTATGCAAGTGGAAGTCAAAGTATGGCTTGAAGACATAGAGAAAGCAATTGCAAACTACCCCCTCACATCCGGCAATCTCCACCCAAACCGCATCACCGCCAGCCGCAGCAACACCACTGCCAAAATCGATAGTGTAGCCGCCAGCGGCGCCACCATTTCCCAGGCAGAAAATAGAAAAAACAGCAGGCCACCCAGCAACGACGCCGATGCATAAATGTCTTTCCGAAACACCAGCGGAATTTCATTGAGCAGCACATCGCGCACCACGCCGCCAAAGCAGCCGCTCACCATACCCAGCGTGACACAGATAGTGGGGCTGAGTTGAGCCTCCAGTCCGCGTTGCAGCCCCACAATGGTGGCAAAACCCAGTCCGATCGCATCGAATATGTTCAGCGTCAGCGGCAGTTTTTTGAATGCGCGGTGAAACAACAAGGTGAGCACATAGGAAATAAAAATGGTGCGGATGGCCGTCTGGTCTTTCATCCAGGCCACCGGCGTATGGCCAATGAGTACGTCGCGCACCGTACCGCCACCGATGGCCGTCACAAAAGTGAGGATCAGAATGCCAAAAACGTCGAGGCGTTTGTTGAGCGCTGCCAGGGCGCCGGATATGGCGAAGGAAGCAGTACCCAGTATTTCGAGTATTTCTTTGAAGATCATATGCAAGTGGGATGGTTAACGGATTCAAAACAACGAACATTTCGCTTTTTAATCAGCAAGAATGGGTATAATTTGCCCTGATTCCGGCTTGTTGTGACAGGATTGAATAACGGATGAAACGGATTTTTCCGGATTTATTCTTGTCCACTCTACACTTTGCGTCCTTCGTGAAACCTTGGTGATCTTGGTGGTTAATTTTTTTTACCACAAGGGACACCAAGGTTTCACGAAGGACACAACGCGTAGAGTGGACGACGAGATGCCAAAGATTTTCAAATTGATCTGTAATAATCCGTTATGCCCCTTGTCCAAATCCCCTACAAATTTCTGTTACCCGTATGAAAATATTCTTTACCAGCCTCTTTGCTGCTGTTTGCTTGTTCGCCTCCATTCCTGCATGGGCGCAATATGCCGACGCTATGGCCCCACGCCCGGCCCAGCCTGACAAATTCATCTTTTACTGGGGGCAGCAACAATGCGATCTCACCGCCGAACAGCAATACAGCGGCCGCATACGCCTTACGCCATCCGAATTCAGGCAAATGCTGCTGAGCACGCCCAAACTCTGGAACGGCGCCGGAATGGTACCCGATTTTACCTTTTTTCTGCAACAATATCAGGTGCAGACAAAAGATTATCTCTCGCAAATTGCAGCCCTCGACCAGCACTTTGCACAAGTGGCTACCACCGGCCAAATGCTGAGCATTACCCAATTGCCGCTCGGAAACGGCTTGCAGGCGCATATCGACATTGAGATCATAGCGCCCAAAAGCGAAAAACCGGTGTATAGTTACTGGGGATATGCGCCTTTTCTGAACAACAAACTGCTCGAAACGGTGGTTTGGGGACAAGAGGAAAAATTTGAAACCCGCCAACGCGACTTTTTTACCGTGTCGGAATTCTGGCAATTATTCGGACAGGAGCCCTACATCGAATGGAATGCCTGGGTGGAGCCGCATCCAGTGCTGGCCGAACTACAAATTCTTGATGCAGAAGCAGTTACCATGGCGCTGCGTTTCGAATTGTATAACAAGCCATATAGCGATTTTGTACATGAAGCGCGTATTTTCCAGCACCTCATCCAGCCGGGCATACGGGTGACCATGCTGATGCAAACAGCCGATCAATACGAAAACCTGTTTCAAAAAAGCATTCAACTGGTGCCGGAGGGCGACGAGCGACTTCGCCTGCGCCGCAACCGCGATTTTCACTCGGTTGAACTCCGCTGGAACGACTGGTACGAAAAAATAGAGTTTTTGTATTTATCCACATACCCCGGCAGCGATGGCAAACCCGTGCCGGTAGACGCCCCGGTTATACGACGCTCTTTTTTGAGGAGCCGTGTCGATTCGATTCAAACCTGGGCTCAAACAGCGCCTGTCATCTTGCTCGATGAGGAACCCCTGAACAATGTGTCTTTTACCATTTCCCTGGGCGACAGCCTGCAATATCGGGTGGACAATGCTGCGTTCGACCCAGAAAAGTTTCTTCAGGTTTTTCCTTCCGATTCGCTGCAAAAAAACGCCTGGCGCATTTCCGATATCGATATTCCCGGTTTTGCTGTGCCGCCCATTCAGATTACGACTCTCCAGAATTTTATGAACCGCAATATGCTGATGGCGCTCAATACACTGGAAAGTTTGCAGAAAAGCGCAGCGAATATCCGGCATTACAACATTCAGGCGCCGGAAAAATCTGAAAATCAATGGGTGTTCAAGGTGGAATCGCCCGGCAATGTCGACCTCATATTCAGTGTGTTCGGTCCCAACGGATTGGGGCAACACATCGAGGACACGATTGTAAAAACCGGCGCCAATTCCTTTTCGGTGCCTGTGAGCGCCTTGTATGAAAAAGGCAAGTATGTGGCTTTTTTGAATTCGGTGTTCGGGGTGGCGAAAGTGGAGTTTGAAATTCCTTAGACTACCGGGATAGAGAACGCAGGATGTAGCAGTTTTTTGCGGCCCACAATAAACATCTTCCAGGGAAAACAGGTACACTCTACGCCTTGTGTCCTTTGTGAAACCGTGGTGCACTTTGTGGTAAAAATTTTTAACCACAAAGAACACCACGGTTTCACAAAGGACACAAGGCGTAGAGTGTACAAATGGTGGTTATTTATATGTATTTGATATAATGCAATAAAAATCCATAGTTCCATCCTGTAATTGCAGGTAAGATTATTCAATCACAAACTCCAAATCGCCTAGTTCCCGGCTTGCCAGATCGCCCGGACAACCCGCCCTGGCCTTGTTGAAATAATACACATCGCCGGGAGCGGCGCGTTGCACCAGTTGCAGCACTTCCGGGCTGAATCGCAGTCCTGTGTTTGTCAGGGTTTTTGGATCGCCGTTCCGGGGCACGCGCACCACGTCGTAGCCGACAAGGTTGCAGCTGAGATCGAAATCAAAGTTTTCCAGCAAAATGGACAAGCCAGTCTGCGCCCTGAATGTACTGCTGGAAATCTGCCCGGATTTATATTTGCCGCCCAGCCTTAAAACCGGGTCAGGTATTCTACGGACGTTATATCGATACGCTTGCGATGCTTCTCCTTTCCACGACACGGTAATGCGCGCATCGCCGGGTGTCGTTACCCGCACATTGTAATGCATGTCGTCCTTCTTTTCAAGGACAGCCCCACTGCCTTGTATGTCCAACTGAATTTCTTCCTGTGGCATACCGGTTACCAGTACGGTAATCGGGTTGTCGACCCCGATATAAAAAACATTCATTTTGTCGAGGCCGATCACACAGGCTGGTGCGGGTTCGTATCGTGCAAAAGCCACTGCGCCCGTGAAAAGAAATCCTGCTGCAAACCAGGGCAGGCCCGAGGAAAAAATGCGTTGCATGCTTTCTTTCATAATCATTTGATTTTGAAGGTCATAGGGCCCAAAATTCTCGCAACCTTGTCGCCAGGACAACGCACATTCACCTCGCTGAAAATATAGGTGTCTCCAGCCTGCGCACGATCGATGAGCGGGCGTACTTCGGGGGTAAATCGAGCACCAGTATTGGTGAATCGGTTTTTACTTTTTTGAGCGTCGAAACGCGTAACCACATAACTGACCATTTCGCATTTGGCATCGAACCCGCAACAATTGATTTGTGCATAAATGCCTTGCTGGGCCCGAAATTCGGTAGCCTTCATTTCACCGCCTCTTTTGGATCCCAACATCAATTCCGGGTTCGGAAAACTTTTTACCCGAAACTGAAAATCCGTCGGTTCCAGTTTTCCACCCGAAACACACACTTTTGCTATCGGCAGATCGCCCGCCCGGGCTATATAAAAACAGGAGCCTCCCGGAAAAAGTGTAACACCTTCTGTCTCGATGTTCAATTCGCCCTCTGGCACACCCCGGGCCAGCAGGAAAACCGGATTGTCGATTCCCCGATACAGCACATTCATCTTGTCGAGACCTATCACGCAATCCCGGCGCTCTTCTGCATATGAAAATGCCAGCAAGACAGCCAGCAGTGCGCCACCTGAAAACCAAAGCAGGCGCGGGCGCCAGTGGGTAAAAAACTGTTTGTTCATACCTGTATTTTGAAATACACAAACGGAAAACAGGGAAGAATCTTGCCTGTATATTTGCAACTTACCTTTGCCCGATATGATCCACACCACGCACACCCTCATCGTTGGCGCAGGGCCCGCAGGCATGGCCGTAGCGGGTCGGCTGTCGCGGTTCGGTATTCCATACCTTTTGCTCGAACAAACCGACAAGGTGGGCAGCACCTGGCACGGGCACTACGAGCGGCTTTGCCTGCACACGGCCAAAGAGCATTCCAACCTGCCGCACCGGGAGTTTCCGGAGCATTATCCTGTGTACGTGTCGCGGCTGGATTTGATTGCGTATTGGGAAAATTATATCCGTGAAATGGGTATCCAGCCCATGTTCGGGCAGGTGGTGCAACAGATTCAACGCACGAGTGAGGGCTGGGAAACGCGCACCCCATCCGATGTTTTCCATTCCAAAAACGTGGTGGTGGCCACCGGGTACAACCGCGTGCCGTATCAGCCTCATTGGCCTGGACAGGAGTTATACCAGGGGCAACTCCTGCATAGCAAGGATTACAGAACCCCGAAACCTTTCGCCGGGAAAAAGGTATTGCTGATTGGCATGGGCAATACGGGCGCCGAACTGGCGCTCGATTTATACGAACACGGCGCGCAGCCTGTCATTTCGGTGCGCAGTCCGGTGAATATCATTCGGCGTGATGTGCTGGGGCGCCCGGCGCAACGTACGGCTATCCTGCTGGGCAAATTACCTGCTCCTGTGTATGATTTTATTGCCAAAATGGTGCAAAAACGCACTGTGGGCGACCTCACGGCGTATGGCCTGCCACCATCTCCCTATGCGCCTTCCGAACAATTGCGCAGATTTGGCAAAGTGCCGGTGATCGATATTGGTACAGTCGACCTCATTAAACAAAGAAAAGTGCTGATTCGGCCGGATGTGGAGCGTTTTTATGAACAGGGCGTGGTGTTCAAAAACGGCGAATCGGAAGCATTCGATGTGGTGATTGCTTGCACAGGCTACCGGGCGCAGGTAGAGGATTTTATCGAAAATGGCAGCACCGTACTCAACGAACGTGGCTACCCGCGCAGCCTCTGGCTGGACGAACCGGCGTGGGAGGGCATGTATTTCTGCGGTTTTTCGACGCCGCTGAGTGGTATTTTGCGGAATATTAAAATGGATTCGGAGGAGATTGTGGAGCGAATTGGGAGGGAGGTTACCAGGTGATTGTGGAGGTTGATTTCCCGTAGAGTAATTTCCCGCAGATGGCGCAGATTTACCCGCAGATTTACGCAGATCGTAGAGTACACTTATTTCTTCCAAACGATAATAAGGTGTACTCTACGATCTGCGTAAATCTGCGGGTAAATCTGCGCCATCTGCGGGAAATTACTCTACGGGAAATCAACCTGCGCAAACATCACGCAGGCTCCGCTTTATACCCCACTTTCGCCAGCGCCGCCACTACTTTTTCCTGTTCTACAAGTTCACCTTTCACGGTAAGCAGTTTATCGGGCGCCTGAAGGTTCACTTCCCAGTTGCCGGCGCCCACGGTTTCATCTAGCGCGGGTGTAACGGTGCTGATACAACCCATGCATTTGATATTGGTATGGAATGTTAGTTGTTTCATATTCAATGTGTTGTAAGAAATGACAAAAGATCAAGCCGTTTTCAGCCGCAAACTGTTCAGCACCACGCTCACCGAACTCAGTGCCATGGCAGCCCCGGCAATCATAGGATCGAGCAAAAAACCATTTACAGGATATAATATTCCCGCCGCCAATGGAATGCCTATCACATTGTAAATGAATGCCCAGAACAGGTTCTGCCGAATGGTGGCTACCGTCCGTTTCGACAGCCGAATAGCCTCGGGTATTTTATTCAAATCGCCGCCGATGAGCGTCATTTGCGCTACATCCATAGCGATATCCGAGCCTTTCCCCATGGCGATACTCACATCTGCATGTGCCATGGCCTGGGTGTCGTTGATTCCATCGCCGACCATGGCTACGACTTTGCCCGATTGCTGCAATTGTTTGATAAACAATTCCTTATCAGCAGGAAGCATGCCTGCTTGGAATTGTTGAATACCTACCGCTTCGGCCACCGCAGTTGCAGTGGCGATGTGGTCGCCAGTGAGCAGGAACACTTCCAAGCCATTATTTTTCATGGTTTGTATGGCAGCGGCTGCGCCCTGTTTTACAGGGTCGGTGATGGCAGCAACGGCAAGCGCTTGTTTGCCAGCAGCAAACCAGACGGGGGTGCTGGCTTCTGCAGCCCATTGGTCGGCTAGTTTTTCCAGCGCTTCCGGGAGAGAAATGTCGTTTTGCAGCAAGAGGGTTTTGTTGCCAGCCCAAATCTTTTCTTCCTGATAGACGGCAGAAATTCCCATGCCTGGAAGATTTTCAACATCCACCAAATGTATGGGTCTCGCGCCCGACTCCAGCCACTCGGTCAGGGCTTCGGCCAAAGGGTGCGCGGAATTTTTTTCAAGTGCATACCACGCTGATTGCCAAATGCTTATGTCAGTTTTGTCTGCCCACTGGAGCGCTGTTACTTGCGGTTTTCCTTGTGTGATAGTGCCCGTTTTATCCAGCACCACGGCTTGTATGCGTTGCGCTTTTTCCAGGCTTTCGGCGTCTTTAATAAGGATACCATGCTCGGCGGCTTTGCCGATACCGACCATCACGGCAGTAGGAGTAGCCAGCCCAAGCGCGCAGGGGCAGGCAATAACCAGCACCGTGACGAACGCATGCAGGCCCTGTACAAACCCGTTTGGGCCGCCCAGCCACCACCAGGCGCAGAAGGCCAGCAGGGCGATGCCCATGACTACCGGAACAAAAATACCAGCAATGCGATCGGCCAGGCGTTGCACCGGTGCTTTGGAGCCCTGTGCTTCCTGTACCGTTCGGATGATTTGTGCCAGCAGGGTATCAGCGCCTACTTTTTGTGCCGTCATCTGAAAACTGCCTTTCTGGTTGAGGCTGCCGGCCAGCACTTGTGCGCCTTTTTCTTTTAAAACGGGTATCGGCTCTCCGGTAAACATACTTTCGTCGACATACGAACTACCAGAAAACAGGATGCCATCTACCGGCACTTTATCGCCGGGTTTTACAAGTAACTTTTGTCCAGACAGTACGGATGCCAGCATAGTTTCCACGATTCGACCATCTGACTCTATGATGCTGACCAATTTTGGCTGCAGGTTCATGAGCCCGCTGATAGCGGCTGAAGTGCCTGCTTTGGCCCGCTCTTCCAGAAGTTTTCCCAATAAAATGAACACTACCACAATGCCGGCGGCTTCAAACCAAACGTGTGCGTGCAAACCGCGTGCATGCCAGAAATCCTGGAAAAAAAGGTTGAAAACGCTGAAAATATAGGCTGTTCCGGTGCTGAGCGCCACGAGTGTGTCCATATTGGCGGCGCCGTGCTGTGCCTGTTTCCACGCATTGGAAAAAAATGAGCGGCCAAACCACCAGACCAGCGGCGTGGAAAGTGCCCACAGCACGTATTCCACATAAGGCAGCCGCATGCCAAACATACCCAGCAAGGCCAAAGGGATGCCCAAAGCCACAGCCCACATCACTTTTCGTTTCAAGGCTTCGTAATGCTCCGAGCGAATGGCAGCAGCCGTTTCAGCGGCTTTTTCCGGTATGTCTACTACGAGACCATAGCCCATCGACTGCACAGCCCGATTCATGGCATCGGGCGTGATCTGAGTCGGATCGTATTCTACCTGAACGGTTTGTGTGGCGTAGTTGACGGCAGCCGAAGCCACTCCGGGCTGTCCCTGCAGTGTGGATTCTACACTGACTGCGCAAGCCGCACACGACATATCGGTGACAGGAAACTGCTGTTTGACAAGACTTTGCATGATCAAAAATTATGCTGCAAAGTTGAGGGCCAGCGTGACCTGTTTGCTTACGAAATATTGGGTAAGAGTTGCGAATTAATGGACTTGATCGAGCGCTTTGCGGCGACCACGATGATTGGCCTTGAATGTGCTGGGTGTCATGCCGGTGGTTTTTTTAAACTGACTGCTTAGATATGCGACGCTGTTGTAGCCCAGCCGAAAAGCGATTTCCGACAAGGAAAGTTCGTTGTACACCAGCCATTCCTTCACTTTTTCCGTTTTTTGCAATATGAAAAAATGCTCCATGGTGATGCCTTCCAGTTCGGAAAACAGTTTGGAAATGGAAGAATAGTCGCGGTGAAATGCCTCACTCACGGCTTTAACCAGGCTGAAATCTTCTGGTAATTCGCCAGACTGCACCTTTGAAATCAAAAAGGTTTTGACCTGTTCAATGAGTTGGCTGCGCTGGTCGTCGAGCCATTCAAAGCCGAGGCTGCTCAGTTCGGCGCGGAGTTTTTGTTCTTGTTCCGGGCTGGGAAAATCCGAAAGGATCACTTCTCCCAGTTCCACCTGGACAGGTTGAATGCCATTTTTCTGCAATACCTGCTCCACGATGAGGATGCAGCGCTGGCAAACCATATTTTTGATGTACAGCGTTGTCATGTTTTGTGGACTTGGGGAGGCGATATGTTCAGGTTTTTTCGGGTTTGGGGTAGATACCCAGGGCGTTGCCCTGGGCTATTGAATACGCCCTTTCAGGGCTATTTTGTACCCGAAATTTGCCATTTGCCCCTTACGATTTTAATTTTATCTCTCACCACTCACCACTCACCACTCACAAAGGTACATTCCCGTGTTTTCTCCGGGGCCGGTTCACTACCTTGTGTTCGAGCATGGCAAACGCCTTGATGAGTTTGCGGCGTGTTTCGCGCGGGTGGATCACCTCGTCGATAAATCCACGAGCGGCGGCCCGGTATGGATTGGCGAAAGTGTCGGCGTATTCGCGTTCTTTTTCGAGCAGTTTTTCAGCCGGGTTGTCGGCTGCCTCGATTTCCTTTTTGAAAATGATTTCAGAAGCGCCTTTTGCGCCCATTACCGCGATTTCTGCAGTCGGCCAGGCATAGTTCATATCGGCGCCGATGTGCTTGGAGTTCATCACGTCGTACGCGCCACCGTATGCTTTGCGGGTAATGACGGTAATACGTGGCACGCTGGCTTCCGAAAATGCGTATAAGAGTTTTGCGCCGTTGGTGATAATGGCGTTCCATTCCTGGTCGGTGCCGGGCAAGAAACCGGGCACATCTTCCAGCACCAGCAAGGGAATATTGAAACAATCGCAGAAACGCACGAAGCGCGCACCTTTTTTGGAAGAATTGACATCTAATACCCCGGCCAGGTTCATCGGTTGGTTGGCTACGATACCGATGCTGCGGCCGGCGAGTCGGGCAAAACCGATCACGATATTTTCGGCATATTGCTCCTGGATTTCAAAAAACGAATCGGTATCGACGATACCTGCAATCACTTCCTTGATGTCGTAAGGCTGGTTGGCGCTTTCCGGGATAATTTCATTGAGATGGTCGCGGTATTCATCGCCCAGGGTGTAGGGCAGAAGTGGCACCTTGTCTTCGCAGTTTTGCGGAATATAGGATAGCAGGCGGCGAATTTTGTCGATACAGTCCACATCGTTGGCCGCCACGAGGTGTGTGACGCCCGATTTGGAGGCATGGGTGCTGGCGCCGCCAAGTTCTTCGGAAGTTACTTCCTCGTTGGTAACGGTTTTTACCACGTTGGGGCCTGTCACGAACATATACGAACTGCCTTCCACCATCATGATAAAATCGGTCATGGCCGGACTGTACACCGCACCGCCGGCACAGGGGCCGAGGATGGCCGATATTTGTGGTACTACGCCACTGGCTTGCACATTTCGGTAAAATATATCGGCATAACCGCCCAGCGAGTTCACCCCTTCCTGGATGCGAGCGCCGCCGGAGTCGTTGAGACCAATCATGGGTGCGCCATTCTTGATAGCCAGGTCCATGATTCGGCATATTTTTTCCGCGTGTGTTTCGGACAAAGAACCTCCGAATACGGTGAAATCCTGTGCGAAAACATAGACCAGCCTGCCATGAATGGCGCCAAATCCGGTTACGACACCATCGCCTAAAAACACCTGCTCTTCCATACCGAAATCGGTAGAACGGTGGGTCACCAGTGCGCCAATTTCTTCAAAAGAGCCTTCGTCCAGCAGGAAATGTATCCGTTCGCGGGCGGTCAATTTCCCTTTTTTGTGCTGTGCTTCAATACGTTTTATGCCACCGCCCAAAGCGGATTCAGCAATTTTGGACTCCAGTAAGGTAATTTTTTGATCCATGGAAAAAGTATTAGGACTGCAAATATATAGAAATATAGATGTTTTTGTTTTTGGGGTTGATAAAAGTTGATGAGGGGGGGGAAGTAGAGGAGTTGAGAGGTAGAGGAGTTGAGAGGTTGAGGAGTTGAGGAGTTGAGACATTTACTTTTAGCATTCTTTATCGTGCAGCCGAAAGTAAGTGTCTCAACCTCTCAACCCCTCAACCCCTCAACCCTTATCAACTCCTCAACTCCTCAACCCTTATAAACCCCTCAACCCTTATCAACTCCTCAACTCCTCAACCCTTCCTCAAAACCACTCCTTTCCCCACGCTCCTGCTGGTCCAGCCAAACAGAGTACGATCGATCCACAGAATGATGTCAGTAACGATTCCGAGGGCAGGTTCGGATGTGGAAGCGGGCCGTACGGTAAGGTTGGTGCCTTTATCCGTATCCACGTTGCGGGCATTTTTTTTGAAAATACTCTGGGCAATACCCGTCCAGTACACTTCCAGCAGTCCAACCAGGTGACGGCTAAGTCCTTGAAATTCAATAATTTGAAAGCCAGTTTCCTGCGCCCATTTTTTAAAATCAGCCGACCCGATCAGATAGTCGTGCCCGAAAGCATAAGCGCCCTGGGAAATCAGAAATTCGCGGTCGGCCGGTTTTCTGAAACATTGCCAGAACCGGTTGACGGGGTCGTAGGTAATGGGGAATTCGCGGCTGGGAAACGTCATAATCACCGTTCCGCCCGGGCGCAGCACCCGAAACATCTCCCGGATCATTTGTGCCGGGTCGCCTACGTGTTCAATTACTTCGCAGGAAACGATCAAGTCGAACGAAGCATCCACATAGGTGAGCGCAAGTGCGTTGTTGGGCTCGTAGCGCAGGTTCATCACCCCCTTGTTGAGCATGCGGGCGTGTGCGAGGTCTTCTTCATTCACGTCGCAGCCGATGACATCGGTACAGTATCGGGCGATCATGCGGTCGTAGTCGCCTTCGCCGGTGCCCAGATTGAGTGCGGTTCCGAACCCGGCCTCCCTGCCATCTCCCTGAGCAGCATATTTTTTTAAACGTCCCGATACAAACTGATAGCGATTGCGAAAAGTCGGGAATAAAAGTTTGAAGTTCAATGTATTAAGCGTTGAGTTGTGGGCCGTTTATTTCATTTGTGAAAGTGCCGCCTTGAACCGGCTGGCGGCATCCAGATCGCCTTGTTCTTCATAAATCTTTGCCGACAACTGATAAGCCTGTTTCAAATTGGGCGAGGCTTTGATGGCCTGCATGAGGTTGTTGAGGGCCAACTGTATCTCGTTCTGGTTGTAGGCAATCAGCCCGAGGTAATACCAGGCAATGGCGTTGCTGGGTTCTTTTTTGACAGCGTCCTGGAATTGTGATTTGGCGCGACCGATGTCTTCTTTCTGAATCCAGTACAAGCCGAGCAGGTTGTTGCCCTGGGTATCATCCGGGTTGATTTCCAGCGTTTTTTCCACAGCTGCCCTGGCTTCTTCCAGTTGGTTGGTATTGAGGTACGCCTGCGCCAGATTGGTCCATGCGAGGTCGTTATCGGACACATTGGCTACCTCTGCGCGGAGCCGTTCGATGCAATTCGGCCAATCGCTGATTTTGGAAGCCGCTATGCCGAGGGCACAATTGCGACCATTGTCTTTTAATACAGCCAGAATTGGCGCCCCACCTGCCGTGACGATATGAACGGCATTGTCGGGGGGCCAGAAGCCTTTTTTCAAGGTCGTGCCGTCCAGGAATCGGGTGGGGTAGAGGGCGTAATCCCAGGCGTCATCGCAGCGTTTTTCCCATTTCAGGTACTTGATTTTCACCCTGTCGCCATATTTGGCCGTGAGTTGTTTAGCCGAATAGTACATATTGGTGGCAATGATGACCGTTTCGGGCATGTCGGGTTTCAGGATGCCCTGTTGTTCCATCCATTCAAGTCCCTGGCGCACACTCACGCCCCAATAGTCGGTTTCGTAGGTACCGTAAGCGCCTTTTGTGCCCCCGACAATTGGATTGAAATACACATACGGCATTTTCGGATTGGCGGCAATAAATGCACCCGCATCGGCCAGTGTGAGTGCCAACACGCCATACACGGCCCATTGCACATATTTCTTTTCGGCAAAAAATTCTGCCAGTTCATTCCAGAACAAACCCGCTGCAATGGCCATACCAGGATAGGCAAACGTAAGGTGGCGCCATCCGTCGTGGATCACCGAATTTTTGTAAATCACATAGAACACCGGGAAAATGCCTGCAAAAAAGACCATCGTGACCCACAAAGGCTGGTAGCGCTTCAGCAGTCGCGGGGCAAGCAGCAGGCTTCCCAGAAAACCCGCCAGGGCAGCGAGTGGAATGGTATACGCGATCCATTTCACCGCATAAAACCAGGGCGTTTTGTCCGACATCTGGTTGACGCCGTCAAAAAGTACCCGGATTTTTACTTCGAGGTCGGCAAATTTCGACAGGGCCACAAAAGGGTTTTTAAACGGACTCTGGAGTGCATAAGGCCAGAAAAAGAGAGCAAAAACATATCCGGCTGCTGCAGTTCCCAGCACAATGGTGGCGTATTTTTTCAACGCAGGGCCATTGGACAGGGCGCGCAAACCACCGTTTTTCAACAGAAAATGCAAACCAGCAAACAGGAACAATATGGCGAACGACAACAAACCGCCCGCTCGGATACCCAACGAAATGCCCAGACCGGCTACCATGCCAATAAGATTCCAGCGCCGCACTTCGGGCAGTTTTTGCAGCACGACTGCCATGTTGTACATCGCCATGATATAGCCCGCTGCAAATGGAATGTCCTTGGGATTCATGAGCGAATCGCCCACAAAACGTGGAGATAACAGCATGATAATCAAGGTGATAATACCTGCTCTCCATCCGGCAATCAAGGCCGCCAGCAAGCCCGCACAAAGGATGGCTGCCCAGCCGAGGATGGCGCTGGAAGCATGCCGTACCTGGTGATAACCGAGGTCGGTGGGTTGCAGGCCGAAGGCTTTGTTGGCAAAACCCGTCACGACTTCAAAAAAGCCGCCATACAAGTGCATATTGCCTTCCGGGATGTGCAGTGCAGTGGTGTCTTTCCCAAATGTTCCGTAGTAATTGACCAGTTTCTGGGAGTAGTCCACCTGAAATTTATCGTCGGCATTTATACCCGAGCCCAGCGACAGCACAAAGAGGATCAACAGACCTGCAGCCGCTACTCCCCAGAATATTTTGCGTAGCAGTGCGTCCTGCGGCGTGGCCACGGAAGGACGCTCCAGGTAATCTTTGGGTTCCTGTCGGGAGACGGAAGCAGAACTCGTTTTGGGAGCAGATGTGCGTTGGCCGGGTTTTGGATTGGGCTTGCCGGATTTTGCCATGGTTGTAGCAGACAATTAGCGGTGGAGAAGAGCCACCTGGTGAAATCGGCCGCAAGGTACTTATTCTTGGTTATCTGTTGATAATGTTGTTGAGGGTTGAGAAGTTGAGAAGTTGAGGGTTGAGAAGTTGAGACATTTACTTTCGGCCGCTCAATAAAGAATGCCAAACGTAAATGTCTCAACTTCTCAACCCTCAACCTCTCAACCCTTATGCGTCACATACCACACCATCACCGCCGCCAGCAACAACAGGAAAAGAATTAGCACCACCGTTACCGGCTGCAAAAAACGGATACCCCTGCGCCGGGGGCGGCGCGTTTTGTCGAGTTTTTTCTCCAGTTTCTGCCAGACTTTCTCAGCCGGCCGTTCGTGGAGTTTTTCCTCATTTTCCTTGAAAAGGTCAAATATGTCGGGCATTGTTGCTGCGGTTGGTAAATGGTTGATGGGGGGGATGAGGGTTGATAGGGTTGATGAGGTTGATAGGGTTGATAAGTGTTGATAAGGTTGATGAGGTTGATAGGGTTGATGAGGGTTGATAAGGTTGATGAGGTTGATAGGGTTGATGAGGTTGATGAGGTTGATAGGGTTGATGAGGGTTGATATTGGAGGCTCGGGGTAAGGGATTTTTTTCATTCACTCCAAAGACCAGACGTACAGCACCACAACTCATAACTCATAACTCATAACTCATCCCTCCCTCAATATCCTTTTGTTTTCAACAAATTCCTCAGTTTCTCCTTGGCCAGAATCAACTGGCTTTTGCTGGTATTGATACTGATACCCAGCATGTCGGCAATTTCCTGGTGTTTGAAACCCTCCAGCACATACAGGTTGAAGACTGTTCGATAGCCGGGAGGCAACTGATCCAGCAAATCCAGAATTTCACGGGCGCTCAGTTCTGCATCCACACTGAAACCGTCGGCACGATCGGGGAAAGCACTTTCTTCACCTGGAAATACCAGCGGCTGTTTTTTTCGAAGCATCATCAGCGATTCATTCACCATGATACGGCGAATCCAGCCTTCAAAACTGCCGGCACTGGCGAAGTGTTCGATCTGCGAAAATACCTTGTAAAATCCACTCACCAATGCTTCTTCCGCATCTTCCACGCTGCGCAAATAACGCCGGCAAACGGAAAACATCAGCGGAGAATAGCGGTCGTACAGCCATTTTTGGGCAGCACGATCTTGTTCCCGGAGTTTTTCTATCAATATGCTTTCCGTCACGCGTAGAATGTGTGTTAAAAGGATTCCGGTAGGCAGATGTGCAAAGTAAACATTTTGGCGCGAAGACACCCCGATTATTTTTTTTCGACTCGTCAAAATTTTAACACATAGCCCTGCAACGTACCGCGCTGCCGTCCTGTCTATTTCTGCACTTTCTTCTCCCTCAGGCGCGCCCTCAAACATTCGGCCCTACCGGGATCTACCAAATCTACAGCATGTATAGCACCCTTGTGCCTGCCGCTCTCCAGCGGCCGGAGGCATTGTGCATTATTTATCCAGACAAAACACCACCACACTCCTGCTATGAACGCGAAAACAATTTTTCTCAGCCTTTTTTTGCTGATTTTCAGCAACCAAAACCACCATCTGTTTGCCGGCGCCCCACACAACACCACCAGCGTTTTTGATTACCTGACCTCTGAAGAAAGCAATGACCTGAGCATCGAACTCGATCTGACCGAACTGATTAACAATAAAAACACGAACCAGTATTTCCCCGGATCGCTGACCACCTCGGCCGGAAAAATGTTTGGCGTAGAAGTTCGCCCACGTGGAAAATACCGCCGCCGCACCTGCGATGTGCCGCCCATGAAAATGAAATTCCGCAAAAAAGAACTGCGTGCCGCCGGGCTCGACACCCTGAACGAGGTAAAGATTGCCGTGCCTTGCTTCGATGACCCGGAAAGTCAGACGCTTCTGTTGCGCGAATATGTGGCATACCGGATGTTCGAACTGTTGAACCCGGAATATAGCGTGCGGGCACGATTGGTGCGGATCACTTTCCACGACAAGCACGTGGAAAAAACACTTCCGCCTGTATATGCCCTGCTCGTGGAACATGAGGAACAGGTGGCTGCACGCCTCGAAGGCAAACTTGTGCAGGATTACAACCTGCCACCCGATAGCGTGGATGCCCAGCAGGCTGCACTGAATGCCTTGTTCCAGTTTATGATCGGAAATACAGACTGGGCCATTTCAGAGGTGCGCAATGTGTATTGCCTGCGTCCGAATAGCGGCGGGAAAATTCGGGTCATACCTTATGATTTTGATTTTTCAGGACTGGTCAATGCGCCTTACGCCATACCCAGCAAACACACGGGGCTGAGCAATGTACGCGAGCGCCTGCTGCTGGCAGAAGGTATTTCAGATGCGTCTCTGCAAAATGCCTGGCAAGTGTTTATGAAAACACATACCTCGCTTATGGCCATGTGCGACAACGCATTGCTGACACCTAAAAGCAGGGATTACATGAAAGCCTACCTCGATAAATTTTTCAATACCATCGGCGACGGGGCCACTATTCCGACCCGTATCAAGGGGAATTTGAGGTAAAATTGATCTACAATTTGGGAAATACTCAAAATGTACTGAACCTTACACCCGCCTTTTCCAGTTAAACCATGTATCTTTTATGACCACCATCTAAATACATGGAATTAGTCAACAACAAGTACCAACTCTCCGACGGAATCGATCCGATGGAATTGTGCAAGGAGTACGGAACACCGCTGTACGTGTATGATGCCGCCATCATGGAGCGTCAATACCAGCGCATCACTGCTGCTTATTCGTATCCGAAATTTCGTGTGCATTATGCCTGCAAAGCGCTGAGCAACCTGTCTGTGTTGCGTTTTTTCAGGAAATTGGGCGCAGCGCTCGACTGTGTATCTATCGGGGAGGTAAAACTTGGCCTGCGCGCCGGATATGCCCCGGAGGACATCCTGTACACGCCGAATTTTGCCGGTATAGATGAATATGCAGAAGCCGTGGCGGCTGGTGTGAAAATCAACCTCGATGCCATTCCCATGCTGGAAAACTGGGGTCTGCATTTCAAAAATGTGCCCATCTGCATCCGCATCAACCCGCATTTGATGGCCGGCGGCAATGAAAAAATCAGCGTGGGGCACATCGATTCCAAGTTCGGCATCAGCATCCATCAGTTGCCGCATGTGCTGCGTATTGTGGAAAATCAGGGCCTCCACGTAGTGGGCCTTCACATGCACACCGGCTCCGACATCCTGGATGTGGACGTGTTCCTGCGGGGCGCGGAAATACTGCTCGAAGCGGCCCGCAAATTCCCCGACCTGCAATACATTGACCTGGGCAGCGGCTACAAAGTGCCGTACAAACCCGACGATATTGAAACAGATGTGGAAGAAGTGGGGGAAAAACTCAGCCTCTTTTTTGCCGATTTCTGCAAAGACTATGGCCGCGAACTAACGCTGATGGTGGAGCCCGGCAAGTTTCTGGTAAGCGAAGCAGGTTACCTTTTTGCCAAATGCACCCTGGTGAAACAAACTACCTCTACGGCGTTTGTAGGGCTGGAAACGGGTTTTAACCACCTCATTCGCCCTATGTTTTATGGTGCTTACCACAAAATTGTAAACGTAACGGAGCCCACTTTCAAACCCCGCATCTATAACGTAGTAGGCAACATTTGCGAGACGGACACTTTCGCCGTCGACCGCCGCATCGCGGAAGTGGTAGAAGGCGACGTGATCGGCTTTTACAATGCCGGTGCATACGGCTATACCATGGCCTCCACCTTCAACTCACGCCCCCGTCCCGCCGAAGTGCTCATCTACAAAGGGAAAGCGCACCTGATACGAGAACGCGAAACGATGGAGGATTTGGTGCGGGGGCAAGTGGAAGTGGACATAAATTAGTTATCGGTTATCAGTTATTGGTTATTAGGGGTTGGTAAGGGTTTATTTTCACAAATACTTCGCCACACGATCAGTGAAGCCAAACATTTGTGAAAATAAGCCCTTACCAACCCCTAATAACCAATAACTAATAACCGATAACGACTTTAGAAACTCAAAAAGACTTTTTGAATAATCCCACAGCACTCGTCCATCTGCGATTCGGTGATCACCAGTGGCGGCGCAAAGCGGATGATGTTGCCGTGGGTAGGTTTGGCGAGCAGGCCGTTTTCGGCCAGTTGCAGGCAGATATTCCAGGCCGTTTTGCTGTCTTCCGTATCGTTGATGACGACGGCGTTGAGCAGGCCCTTGCCACGCACCTGAGCGATCAGATCGGGGCGTTGCTGTTGGAGTTCGACCATGCGGGCACGGAAAATTTTGCCCAGTTTTTCGGCATTCTCGGCCAGTTTTTCATCGGTGACCACTTTAAGGGCTTCTGTGGCGACGGCGCAAGCCAGTGGGTTGCCGCCGAAAGTGGAGCCGTGTTCGCCCGGCTTGATGGTGAGCATCACTTCGTCGCTGGACAGCACTGCACTCACAGGCAGCACACCGCCAGAAAGGGCTTTTCCCAAAATCAGGATATCGGGTTTGAAGCCATGGTGGTCGCAGCACAGCAGTTTGCCGGTGCGGGCAATGCCCGTTTGTACTTCATCGGCAATAAACAGCACGTTGCGTTCGCGGCAGAGTTTAAAGGCCGTAGGCAGATAAGCCTCATCGGGTACAAAAACACCTGCTTCGCCCTGGATGGGTTCCACCATAAAAGCGGCCACGTTGGGGTCTTGCAAGGCTTTTTCGAGCGCAGGGATATCGTTGTACGGAATGATTTCAAAACCCGGCATATAGGGGCCGTAGTTCTTGAAACTGCTTGGGTCGGTAGAAGCCGAAATGGCGGCCAGGGTGCGGCCCCAGAAGTTGCCTTCCACGAAAATGATTTTGGCCTGATTGGCAGGAATGCCTTTTACCTCGTAGGCCCATTTGCGGGCAAGTTTGATGGCTGTTTCGCCACCTTCCACGCCGGTGTTCATGGGCAAAACGCGGTCGTAACCGAAGTATTCGGTAATAAACTGAGCATATTCGCCCAGCAAGTTGTTGTAAAACGCCCTGGAAGTGAGGGTCAGTTTTTGCGCCTGCTCCGTCAGCGCCTTGATGATGCGCGGGTGGCAGTGGCCCTGGTTGACGGCGCTGTAGGCCGACAAAAAGTCGTAGTATTGTTTGCCTTCCACATCCCAAACATGTACGCCCGAACCGCGTTCGAGCACCACAGGAATGGGGTGGTAGTTGTGGGCATTGTAACGGTCTTCCAGTTCCATCAGTTCGGAAGAGCGGGCAGGAGCGGCGGTCAGGACTTCCATAGCTTGCAGCAAGTGAATTTATGCGCACATTTGGCAGATGCGCTGTGTTAGGTAAAACGGATTGCAAAAGTACGATTTTCACGCCAGATTTGGATAAAAGATAAAGCCTCGTTCGCACACTCGGGTAAATTGATTATCCTTGCCTCCTGATATTTCTTATAGTAAAACCCTGTTATGTGAAAAGTATTTTATTTGTATTACTTACCCTTGTGTAATTGTTTCACCCAATCAACTCCATTTTTCATGAAAAATCTCCTCCCTTTGTTCTTGTTGCTGCACTTCTTTGCAGCCCATGCTCAATCTGAATACGACGCCGTCGATGCCCTGGCGCGTAGCACTTCCAAAAGCCGCTATGACACACCGACCGAACTCGCTAAAGCCATGTGCAAAGACCTCAAAACCGACCGGGAAAAAGCGCGCGCTATTTTCACCTGGATTACGGATAATGTGCGCTACGACTTCAAATCCATGGACTATGTACCGCCCAAAGGCATGACAAAAGCCGAACTGGAAGCCACACGGGTCGAGCGCACCTACAAAAAGGGAAAAGGGGTGTGCCAGGATTATTCCATGCTGTATCAAAATATGGCGGCGGCTGTAGGGCTGGAATGTGTGTGGATTCCAGGCAATTCGCGCAGCATCCTGCGCAGCACCCTCAACGGCCATGCCTGGAATGCAGTCAAAATAGATGGTCAATGGCAACTGCTCGACGCCACCTGGGGCGCTGGCGTGGTGGAAGGCGGCGACGACTTTGATCAGTTGTTTCAGCCGGGGTATTTCCTGACCGAGCCACGCATTTTTATTGCCAACCATTTTCCCGAAGATCCAAAATGGCAACTTTTGGACAAGCCGATCGACAAGGAAACCTTCAAAAAACAACCGGTCATTTCATATGGACATCCGGAGCATGGTATTATCGATGCCGAACCCCTGAGAGAAGGTATCAGCCGCAGCGCCGATGGGAAAATGCAGTTGAAACTTAAATTTTCCAAGCCCCAAGAAATAGTACGGGTAAAAGTCGGCACAAAAGAAGTGGAGGCCAAATCATCCGAAAAAGACGGCTGGACCGTATTCGAGTTTCCCTCCACCTACGGCCGTGAAGTACAGGTGTGGGTAGGCGAGCGAACGGAAAAAGGCGTGCATACGAAGTTGGGTGGGGTATTTCCGATCCGGTGATTGGATGATATGCTGTTCGGCTTCGCCTCACGCATAGTTAGGAGACGCAGATTTTGCGGATCAAGCGGATTTATTTGATTTTTATAGACTTATACCGTGACGCCGAAAGAGGATAAATCAAAAAAATAGTGAGCATACTTCAAAATCTATTAAATCCGCCTAATCCGCAAAATCCGCGTCTCCTAACTATGCGTGAGGCGAAGCCGAACAGCATATCATCAACTCATCCCCATGCAACAAATCATCGACCTCAGCCAGGAAATCTTCTCTGGCATGCCTGTTTTTAACGGCCTACCGGAAGTAACTTTTACGGTGCATGCCACCCACGAACAATGGGAAGGGCTCGAAAATGCCGATACCGCCACACCGAGCGTTCTGCGCCTCGAACTGGGCGAACACACCGGCACCCACGTGGATGCCCTGAGCCACATGGGCCGGGCATATGCCGGGCAGTCCATCGACACCATGCCGCTGTCTATGTTCTATACGGAGGGCGTGTGTCTGGATTTTTCACACAAACAATTGAGGGAACTTATCACGGCTGAAGAAATGGAAACAGCATGTACGCAGCAGTCGGTCGATATTCGCCCGGGCGACACTGTATTGTTGTACACTGACCATTATCGCCGGCATTTTGGAACGGAAGACTGGAAAAATGGCCCGGGGCTCACGGCCGAAGCAACCAGGTGGCTGGGGAAAAAAAAGATCGCCGCTTTTGGTGTGGAAACGATGTCCCCCGGCGTACCAAAAGTATCCAACCGCGACGTACACCTGATTTGTGGTGAAATGGGATTCACCCACTACGAGAACATGATCAACCTGCACCTGCTCATCGGCAAAGGTCGCTTTCGATTTATTGCATTGCCCCTGAAAATTCGGGGTGGAACGGGGTCGCCGGTGCGGGCGGTGGCGGTGTTTGATTTATGATTACATGATTTAAGATTACATGATTTAAGATTGGATTTTTGAAGTGAGATTTATGACTGCCTAAAACAGAGGCATTTTCAAAAAATCATAAATCTCACTTCAAAAATCCAATCTTAAATCTTAAATCATGTAATCTTAAATCTTAAATCTCTTACTGCTGAATATCATTCGCATTCCGCATCAGCACCTGTTTGGCGTTGAAGTCGGACACGATAGCCGTCAGCGTGACAGGGCCGGCAGGCGTGGCGTTGCCGGAGAAGGTAGCGGCCGATTGTGTAAACATGGCAATGCTGCCGGAGCCGTCGCTTACGGTGCGGTTGCCGGAAAGGGTAGTGCCGCCTGTTATAGTGGCATTAACAATTTTCACCAGTGTGCTTTCCCAGGCATCAAAGTTGGCGTTGATTTCGGCCACCGTGGCTGTGCGCGGCGTTACAGTGTTGCCAGTGCTGATGAGTACAGCATTGTCGAGCGGTACGTTGTTGAGTTGCAGGAGTTTGTTGAACTCGCTGATTTCCTGCTCGGAAATGATTACGTCGATTTGGTCGCCCAGGTTGAACGGGTGTTCTGCGTCGAAGCGCACCACGATGCCTGCCGAGCCGTCCTGGATGTACAGGTTGCGGTTGTTCAGGTTTTTGGCAGTGCGGTCGGAAATTACCGTGCCCCTGATTTTGCGGTTGGCAGGAGCGCTGGTAGTAGTGCCTGTGAAAATGCTGCGCACATCGCCGATGTTCATCACGGTTTCGGTGCCGGTGCTGGCGCCGCAGCGGGTACCGCTCATTTGGGCGGCATTTTCATTGCGCAGGGCTAATTGGTAGGTGGTGCCATAGATGCTGAGTACACCCTCGATATAACCTTTGCCCGAAGGAGTGAGTTTGCCGGCAAAATCGGAATAGCCGCTGGTGCGAACGATCATTTGCAGGTGCGAGCAATCTTCGATAGTGCGGTTGAGGCTGAACTGTGTAACCGGATCTGCATAGGTTTTGGACGTATCTGCTTTGGCAAACTGCACATCATTGATACGGATGAAGGTGCTGATCAGGCTTGGGCTCAACTGGCTGATGCTGATTTCTTTCGGCGCCAGCGGGGTAGTGGCAAACGGGCCTTTCACCACTTTGGCACGTGCTTGCGCTTCGGTCAGGCCTACGTCGCTCAATACGCCGTTTTCTTCCACGGTGCTGCCGATCAACTGCGTGAGGTTGTTGTAATCGGTCAGGATCAGGTCTTTGCAACGAATGTAAACCGTACGGCCCAGCGGGTATTGCTGGTACAGGAAGCCGTCGTTGAATTTTACCTCGATACCGCCGGAAGCATCCTGGATAACGATGGTTTTGTAGTAGTTGCCCGAACGGTCGTCCATCACAACTTCACCGCCGATGATGATGTCTTCGGTGATTTTGTCGAAACCACCCGGAGTTACGTGCAGGGCTTTCAGTTCTGCAATGGTTTTGTTGGTCGTAAGGGTTACCGGTTCGCCGCCAACTGGTGGCTCATCGAATTCGGTTTTTACGCAAGCGGTAATGCCTATCGCCAGGCCGAGGGCTGCTATGGCAGCGAAAATGCGATTTTTATTTTTTGTGAAAAACATAGTCAATTTGTTTGAAAATCAATGTTTTAAGTTTGTCTTGAAATTCTCTTACCTCTCACTTCTCACTTCTCACCTCTATCCCTACTGCATCCGCAACGTGATACTGGCGAAATAGTTCGTGCCGTACGCGTACAGCAGTTCGTTGGTGTAAAAGCGCGGGTCGGCCACATCATTGCGGAAAGCGTTGCGGTAGGCATCGCGGCCTGAAATAACGATGTCCTTGTTGTTCAGGATGTTATTGACACCCAGGTTGATGGCAACAAAATACGCGTTTTTACCGCGTTGGATACGCCATGATTTTCCGCCGAAGAAGTCGAGGGTATAAGCAACGCCTGCTTTTTGCTGATCGATGATGGTGTTCCAGATCGGATCGTTCGGCGTCAGGCCGCTCACGAAGCGTGAAGTGCGGCGTACGCGGTCGAATTCGTACCAGAAATCTGCCGCGTAGTTCAGCGTCAGCGAAGCAAACCAGAAGTCCTTGCCTTCATGGCGAATGCTAAAGGCGCCCGTCGTTTGCGGGGTGCGGGGTACGTAGAAATTTTCCTGGTACACGATACCTGCGTCGATGATCGGCACGGCAGCGCTGCCGTTATCGAGCGAGAACAGCAGTTTCGGGCGGTTGGTGTAGATGTATTTGCCGAGGTTGGCAGCGGCGCTGAACACCCAACTGGGGACTGGTTTGGCCTCAATGGCTGCTTCTACGCCTGCGTGGCGGCGATTCACTCCTTGCAGAATGGTAGCACCAAAGAAAATTGGTTGCTCCAGCGAGTTGTCGTCCGAGCCGAAGCCCAGGGCGCCGAGGTCGAGTTCGCCGAGTACACGGCCTACCGACCAGGCACTGGCGAAAATGTTTTCCGTTTCGTTTTTGAAATCGGTGAGGTAGGCAGTGAGTCGGCCGCGCAGTTTGGGTGAACGCAGCAGGTAGCCGCCTTCCACACTTGAAATGGTAGATGCTTCGATGTTGGGCACTACAAAGTCGCGGGTGCGCGGTGCAATGAACGTGTTGCGGAACAGGGGTGCGCGCGTGCCGTACAAACCATTGACATACACGTAATTGCGGCCGTTGGCTTTCCAGGTCAGGCCACCTTTTACGGTGTAGGTAGTGAAATTGATTTTGGCAGATTCGCCCAGCGAGTTGTCGGGGAAACGGCCGCTTTGCATCAGGCCTTCGCGCCACATCGAAGTTTGTTGTCCTTCGGCGGCAGCAAATACCTGGAATTTGGCCAGCGAGTATTGCAGTTGCGCCCAGGCATTGGCCTTGTTGATATTTTCGTTGTAGTTGTAGCCAAACACATCGCCTTCGCGCACCACATTATTGGGCACGCGCAGGTCGCTGTTTTGCGCCAGCGGATTGGTCTGGCTGTCGAAGTTGCCGAAGAAGTCCCAGTCAGTCCAGAAATCGCCGCCCAGCAGGTCGTCCACTACCTTGTAGTTTTTACCCTGGTACCATTGGTAGCGCACACCTCCGTTGAGTGTAGTACGCGGGTTGATGGTGTGGTTGACGATGATGTTGGCGCCGGCTTCGGTATTGTCGGAGCGCTGGTTCTCCATAATATAGATGGAGTTGTTGCCCGTTACGCTGTTGCCGGTACGGCCGTCGGCGTCCTCAATGGTGACGTTGTTGTTGAGGTTCGACTGGTACAGTTCAGCCCAGTCGATTTGGCGCGCATTTTCATCGCTGGCGAGCAGGGCAGCCTGCAGGGCAATCATCGTAGAATCTTCCAGGCTGCTTGGCAGTCGGCGGTTGAAGTCAGGATTCGGATTGCGGCCATTGATGAAGTTGAGGCGGCCAAAGTCACTGCGACCTTTTTGTCCGTACACACTGGCCATCAGGTTGGTGTTGATGGAAGGTGTCCAGTCGTAGCGCAGAATGGCTGTCGGCTGGTGGTTGTAGGTCACCGAAGCATTGCGTTTGTCGCCGTTCCAGTAGCCCCACAGCGGATTATAGTAGTTGGAGCCGCTGAGGTCATACATTTCCTGGAAGGAGTCGGCGCTGCGGCCACGTTTGGTCGGCGCACCGAAAACGGCCACATTAAGGCTGTGTTTCTGGTTAAATTTCTTGTCGACGCTCAGGAAATACGCCCAGGCATCCATAAAAGTGCCATCTACATACCCTTCCTGCGCCCAGCGGTGGCTGGCTGAAGCGCTCACGGCCCAGCCGCCGGGCATCAGGCCCGTATTCATGGTGGCCATGATGCGGTTGCGGTAGGTACGGTTGCTGCTGGCGTAGGAGATGCGCGTTTGTTTGCGCTGGCTCGATGCGCGGGTGTCGATCATGGTAGCGCCGCCCAGGTCGCCGAAGGAAAACTCGGCAGCGTCGAGGCCCACGGTGGTAGAACGCAGACGCACCACGTCATTGAGGCCACCCAGTTCGCCATATGCGGTGAAACCCGTTTCCAGGTCGTTGAAAGGCACGCCATTTACAAAAGTCTGGAAATAGGCGCCGTCGTAGCCGCGTTCGCGGAAGCGGAAAGTGCTCCATCCGTAGCCCGACAATTGCTGGAAAACGTCGCGGCTGGCATTGAGCACATTGGCTACCTCGCTGGCGCCGTCGGTTTCAGAATCGGCCTCTTCCAGCGTTACCGTAGGAATGTCGGTGGAAGTGGCAACCGGATTGGTCATGGCATTCGGGTCGCGGCGCATGGCATAATCAATCGCCGGGTTCATGTCGGCTTTGATATGCACTTCCAGTTCCATCGGAAGAAAACCGGCATGGGTGATCACCAGCATGAATTTGCCGGGGGTAAGCCCTTCCAGGATAAATCGGCCGTCGGTGCCGGAAGCAGCGAGTTTGCCCGTATTGCTCAGCACGACGGATGCGTCGGCGAGGGGGGCTGCCGTTTCGGCGTCGGTTACTCGTCCGCGCAACATAGCATTTTGCGCAAAAAGCACCTGCGAACACAGCAACATCAAACAGGGTAAAAGAAATTTTTGAATCATTCAGAAGAAAATTGAAAGTAGGTGGTGGCGGGGGCGACGAATTTTTTTTGGTTGATGAGGGTTGATAAGTGTTGATGAGGGTTGATGAGGGTTGATAAGTGTTGATGAATAGCGGCTCGAGGTAAGGGGAATATTTGCATTCATCGAGTGGTTTGATATCAACCCTCATCAACACTTATCAACTCTCATCAACCCTTTCAAAAAAAGCGCTGCAAATGTACTTCACGCCCCTCTACCACAGTTTGAAAGTTTCATGTTAATTTATTGCAAAGCGCGGCTTTTTTCCGTGTAAAACGGTGTTCCTTTGCAATCTTATTCCATGTTTTTCACTTTTATGACACGCTTCGGTGTGTTTTGTTCTTGCCACATGAATTTGCCAAAGATTGCACTCCTGCTCTCGCTTTGTTTGTTTTCCACCATCGCTACGGCGCAAAAAGATTATAAAGTCGGCTCCATCGGGTTTTACAACCTCGAAAACCTGTTCGATACCATCGACTCTCCTACCACCAACGACGCCGACTTTTTGCCCGGCGGAAGACTCTTGTGGGATACACCAAAATACATATCCAAACAGGCCAATATGGCCAAGGTGATTAGCCAGTTGGCCATCGAACTCACACCCGACGGTGTAGCCATCCTGGGTGTGGCAGAGGTGGAAAACCGTAAAGTGCTGGAAGACCTGGTGTCGCAACCAGCACTCAAAGACCGCCATTACCAAATCGTGCATTACGACTCGCCCGATGAACGGGGCATCGATGTGGGACTGCTCTACCAGCCGAAATACTTCAAAGTGCTGGGTAGCAAGGCCATTCCGGTGGTGCTGAAAGACCCCAAAACCGGTGCTGAAGACTTTACCCGCGATATCCTGTACGTGTCAGGCGAATTCGACGGAGAACCCCTGCACGTAATGGTTGGCCACTGGCCCTCGCGCCGTGGCGGCGAATCGGGCTCCGCCTGGATGCGTGCGGCAGCAGCCAGTGTGGTACGCCATACAGCCGACAGCCTCCGCACCCTGAACCCGGATGCCAAAATCGTATTTATGGGCGACCTCAACGACGACCCTTCCGATAAAAGCATGACCAAAGTGCTGGGCGCTAAAGGCAAAGCCGACGATGTGACGAAAGACGAGTTTTACAACCCCATGTACGATATGTTTAAAAATGGCAACGGCACCATGGCCTACCGCGATGCCTGGAGCCTGTTCGATCAGGTAGTGGTGTCTAAAGCGCTGGTGAACAAAAAAACGGCCGGCTGGCAACTCTACAAGGCTATGGTGTACCGCCAACCCTGGCTTCTGCAAACGGAAGGCGCTTTTCGCGGATACCCCTTCCGAACCTTCGTGGGCGATATCTTTATCAATGGATACAGCGACCACTTGCCGGTGTATTTGTTCTTTTTGAAAAAGCCGTAGGCTTTTTTGTTATTTGTTATTGGTTATTAAGTTATTAGGGGGAGATAAGGGTTTATTGGTTCATTTCTTTGGGCCTCACTGTTCGAGCAGCCAAAAGAAATGAACCAATAAACCCTTATCACCCCCTAATAACTTAATAACCAATAACTTAATAACCAATAACCGATAACAAAATGCGCGTAGGCCTCCTCTCCGACACCCACTCCTTCCTCGATCCGCGTGTGTTCGACTACTTTGCCGAATGCGACGAAATCTGGCATGCCGGCGATTTTGGTACGCTCGAAGTAGTGGATGCGCTGCGGGCCTTCAAACCCCTGCGCGGCGTGTATGGCAATATCGACGGCGCAAAAATCAGGGCGGAAATGCCGCTCGACCTGCGTTTTGAGTGCGAAGGTGTGCCCGTATTGATGACCCATATCGGCGGCTACCCGGGCCGCTACGAGCCGCGCGTCCGCAAACTGCTGGAAGAAAACCCGCCCCGGCAGGGCCTTTTTATCAGCGGCCACTCGCATATTCTGAAAGTGATGCCCGATAAAAAACTCGATTTCCTGCACATCAACCCGGGCGCCTGCGGCAACGAAGGCTGGCACAAAGTGAAAACGCTGGTGCGATTCAGTCTGGAAGCGGGCGCTATTGGTAATATGGAAATTATTGAACTCGGCAGTCGGGGGATACGGGCGGGAAATGAAAAAATGACGTAGTTTTGCCGGCGCTTCAGCACTACATGGTCCCGTAGTTCAACGGATAGAATTGGAGTTTCCTAAACTTTAGATATGGGTTCGATTCCCGTCGGGGCCACTTTTAAACGGCGTCAGCGCTTCAAGCGCTGACGCCGTTGTTTTAGGTCTAAAAAAAGACGCAGCCGGGGGCAGAAGCACCAGTTATGAATTGAATCTGGATGACTTGGGGACAACCGAAGTTGGGATGCCCTAAAACAACTGCGGCAGCGCTTCAAGCACTGCCGCAGTTTCACTTCTATCACCAAGTGTAGGCCAATCTTTATCAGTGGGTATCATAGATGTGATCCCTCAATCCAAGCGAATTGATCCACTGGCATACATCGGTAACAAAACCATCACAGGCATCGACATACAAGATGCTGGGAAAACACGTGCTGTCTATCTGATAATTTTTTTTCATGTTGACAAGTTGTCTGGCAAGTGAGCCGCCTGCTTCCTGCGACAATTGTAAAATGCTGTAAGACAAGGCATTCACCAGGTCGCTTGTTTGCAAGGTAAGTGTCCAGGAAAGCAAAAACATGTCCCCGCCGTGGTATTTTGCCGTTTTCAGCAAGTACTCTTGCCCCGGGTGTTTCTTATCGTCATCCGTAACGGGCTCGGTCTGACTGATCAATTTGCTCATCAGATCCGTATTGGTATATTTATCGAATACGACCAGATCGGCGCTATTCGGATTGGGCGTGTCGGCATTAAAGTCCAGATATGTGTAAATGTTCGTACCCAGGTTCACAGCCGCCAGGTCCTGTATGTCGTAGACGACGACTGCTTTACCGGCCATTTGACTCAGGTGAATGTCCACAATCCGGCTCGTAGATGGTTTTTGAAAAACCTTTGAACTCAATTTATCGTGGATTTTCTGTGTAAGTTTATCGATGAGTGTTTGTTTGGAAGAGACATTCAACTGATCGAAAAAGTAGTCCATACCTTCTCCGCCGTTTGCCAGGAAATGCGAAAATTTCAAGATGACAACTTCTGATGTATTGTCTCTCAGGAAGTCATGTACGCCATCCAGAATATCATCCATACTTTCTCCGCGACATCCGACGGCAAAGCCATCGGCACCCGAGTAGTGTCCGGTATTGACAGATGCATTACTCAATGAACCGACAAAACTGAAAACAGGGCGGATATCAAAATATCGGATACCAACCTGCAGTTGCTTGGAAATATTTTGGATTTGAGTAATGGTATTGCTGTCATCGCCAATGGAACAATGGGAAGCCGTAGACATAGCGGCATCGTGTGAGCCGGGAATCGACAATTGTTTGAGCGTTTTATTTTGATAGGCTGACATCCAGTTGGCACGCTCCGTTATTTTGGATAAACATCCGAATAAATGGCTGCTGTTCGTTTCATACATTTGAAAAGCCACCTGGTTGTCATTCAGTGCCACCACCGGATTTTTGCCTCCCATACCATCCGTCAAATATTCGATGCTGTATCGCTGGCTGCATATGGTTTCCAGGTGATCATTGCTTGTGTTGATTTTGAACTGGTTGTACCACAATGTCTGGGCTTTTAAACTAGCCAAAGCATGTACTTCGAGTACATCCCCAAACGAGTTCAATGCGACGGAAGGATGAGTAGAAGGATCAAAGTTGGATTCACCCGTGATTTCATCGTGTTTTACAATAGAAAATGTGTCGGAGTGGGGATTCTTTTTACCCAGTGTATAGTAAATGGAGTTGTGGTTTTCAGACTGATGCACTTCAATAAAATAGCCGTTGTTGTTGATCGCTACCCTGGGTAAAATACCGGTCGTATAATATTGAGGTGTATCCCAATTGACGATGTAATTGGAGTTGTCGAGTCTGCCATGCAGATAGTACAAATCGTAGCAAGAGTGATTTGAATTAAGGTATTTCTGAAAGACCACCATCACCTCATTGTTGTTATTCACAGCAACGGCACATGACGAAGCAAGAATGTTGTTATTGTTATTACTCGAATCAAGGACTGGCAACATGTTTTTCTGCCAGGAAATGTCCGATTGGTTTTGTACTGCGACACCTACACTATAGGTCAGCAGGTTCCCTGGTTTCAGGTAGACCATCAAAACCGTATTGGCATTATTGATGGCAATGCCCGGGCTCATCCCAATTCCATAAGATTCATCGCTCAAAAATGTAAGGCTGGGTTCTCCATTCAAAGGTGCCACTCTGGTGAAAATCGTACTGTTGCTTTCAGTGTAAGCAGACACAACAAAAGCATTATTCATGGCAATTGCAGGGTTTTGGCATTGTGCGCCGTCGGGCGTGTAGTTACATGACGCCCCAAAGGTTACTCGATTCATAATCAAATGATTATTTAAAGATTTAGAAAAAAGGTGAACAAAAATGACACGAGCGTTGAGTCTGGGAAATGCAGCGGTTTGAATGCCGGAAATCCGGCGGAAGCAGGTAAATGAAAGCAGGCTTCTCTTTTTTCATCTGGTTTTCCAAACAGGACAAAAAAAGCCGTTCGCTCGTTTTACCATGTAAAAACGAGTGAACGGCTGTATAAAGGAAGCAGATAATTTCTGTAAAAAATGGATTATGAAGCCAAGGTATAACGATTGTTGAAATATATGATATTTTTGATATGATTTTTTTAGGTAACTATATTCAACCCATTTATACCGTTTATCAAACCTTGGAGGTTTTAGTACCCAAAGACCATTTTTTACGGCTTGTGTGCGAATGGGTATAGTCACCAAATATTAAGCCCAGGTTGTTCATTTAGAATAACCTGGGCTTTTTCACTTGCACCTAATGCACCTTTACCTCCCTGATAACCGATAACCAATCACTGATAACTATCACAACACCACACTCTTAAAATCCCAGTTGTTCAAGAATCCGGTGTGGAAATTGCCTTCCAGGAAGTCTTTGTTGCGCATCAGGCGCTGGTGGAAAGGTACCGTGGTTTTTACGCCTTCGATCACAAACTCATCGAGGGCGCGTTCCATTTTCAGGATAGCCTCGTCGCGCGTGCGGGCGCGGCAAATGATTTTGGCGATCATCGAGTCGTAGTACGGCGGGATGGTATAGCCTGCGTACACATGCGTATCCACGCGCACCCCGTGGCCTTTCGGCGAGTGGAACGAAGTGATTTTGCCGGGGCTCGGCCGGAAGTCGTTGAACGGGTCTTCGGCATTGATGCGGCACTCGATGGCGTGCATTTCAGGGAAATAGTTGCGGCCCGAGATGGGGTGGCCGGCAGCGATCTTGATTTGTTCCTTGATAAGGTCGAAATCGATCACTTCCTCCGTCACGGTGTGTTCCACCTGGATACGGGTGTTCATTTCCATGAAATAGAAATTCCGGTATTTGTCGACCAGAAATTCGATGGTGCCTACGCCTTCGTAGTTGATGGCATTGCAGGCTTTGATAGCGGCCTCACCCATTTTTTCGCGCAGTTCGGGCGTCATGAAAGGGGAGGGGCTTTCTTCCACCAGTTTTTGGTGGCGGCGCTGAATGGAGCAGTCGCGTTCGGACAGGTGGCAGGCGCGGCCGAGTTGGTCGCCGGCTACCTGTATTTCGATGTGGCGGGGCTCCTCGATGTATTTTTCCATGTAGATGCCGTCGTTGCTGAACGAAGCCTTGGCTTCGCGGCGCGCGGTATCCCACTGGCTTTCAAACTCTTCAGGTTTCCATACGATGCGCATGCCTTTGCCGCCACCACCGGCGGTGGCTTTCAGGATGACCGGGTAGCCGATTTCAGCGGCTAATTTCAGGCCTGCTTTTACATCGGACAGCAGGCCTTCAGTGCCGGGTACACAAGGCACACCAGCGCGCAGCATGGTTTCCTTGGCCGTGATTTTGTCGCCCATGGCACGGATCTGATCCGGCGTCGGGCCGATGAATTTAACGCCGTATTCCTTGCAGATTTCTGCAAAAGCGGCGTTTTCAGACAAAAATCCGTAACCCGGGTGGATAGCGTCGGCGTCGGTAATTTCCACAGCGGCCATCAGGCGCGGCACGTTGAGGTAACTTTCGGAAGATGCCGGCGGGCCGATGCACACGGCTTCGTCGGCAAAACGCACATGCAGGCTGTCGCGGTCGGCCGTAGAGTACACCGCGACAGTTTTGATACCCATTTCCTTACAGGTACGGATCACACGCAGGGCAATTTCCCCGCGATTGGCGATAAGTATTTTTTTGAACATAGAATGGCAGTCAGAAAAATGCAACAGTTGTCGTCCCTCTCACTTCTCACCTCTCGCTTCTCGCTTCTCACTTCTCACCTCTAAGAAGGGTCTATCAGAAACAAAGGCTGGTCATACTCCACCGGAGTGGCGTCTTCCACCAGTACTTTTACCACTTTACCCTTGATTTCGGATTCGATTTCGTTGAAGAGTTTCATGGCTTCGATGATGCACACTTTCGAACCTGCATCTACGGTGTCGCCCACTTTTACGAATGCCGGTTTATCCGGGCCGGCGCTGCGGTAGAAGGTACCTACCATCGGCGATTTGATTTGTTTGTAGCGCGGATTGTTGTCGTCATCAGCAGCGGGCGCGGCAGCCGGAGCGGCGGCGGGTTCTGCTTTGGCCGGAGCCGCCGGAACGGCAGGCGCTGGTGCAACGGGGGCCACGGCAACCGGTTGAGGAACGGGCACCATGGTAGGTGCTACGCTGACGTACGATTCGCCGCCAGCGGTCTGGTTGCGGATAACGAGTTTAAAATCCCCTTCTTTCAGGGAAAATTCGGAGAGTTTGTGCTTGCTCACCATCCGAATGAGTTCTTGTATCTGGTTGAAATCCATGTCGAAAGATTGTTTTTACAACTGCAAAAAAAAACAGAGGGAGCAAAGAAAAAATCTTTCCTGCGAAAAATTTTTCCTCTCTCCCCCGTCGTCTTGCATTGCATGCTGGCACACAATGCATTGGTCATGTTTCGATCTTGTTTTGTCCACAGGTAGAGATATGGAGTACCACAGATAAATTGGGGCTCCAATATTACGTCTGTTCGGGAACAAACGAACGAAACGCTCTTATTTTTTTACGCGTTCCATGTAGGCGCCGGTTGCGGTGTCGATTTTGATCAAATCGCCTTCATCGCAGAACAACGGGACACGCACTTCGGCGCCGGTTTCGACGGTAGCCGGTTTGAGGGTATTGGTAGCAGTGTCGCCGCGCAGACCCGGTTCGGTGTAGGTGATTTTGAGGATCACGGTTTGCGGCAATTCCACCGAAAGCATTTGTTCTTTCTGGGCATGGAACAGCACATCCACCACGTCGCCTTCCTTGAGGAATTTACCGTTGTCGATCATGTCTTCCGGTACCGAAATCTGATCGTAGGTTTCCTGATTCATCAGTTGGTAGCCACCATCTTCAGGATAGAGGTATTGGAATTTGCGGCGTTCCACCCGCACTTCGGTGATGTTGTGACCGCTTTGGAAAGTATGCTCGATTACTTTACCGGTAGTGGTGCTTTTTAATTTCGTCCATACTTTGCCACTGCCGCGACCAACCTGAAATTTGGAAAAGTCGATGACTTTCAGGATGTCGTTGTTGAGTTCAATGCACAGGCCGTTTCGGATGTCTGCCGTCGTTGCCATTTTCTGTCGAGTTGTTGAATGATTGATGATAGGTTTGGTGCTTTTAGGGGTCGCCCGCCAAAAAGGCGCGCAAAAGTACGTATTTCCGGCTAAGCCTGTGCTATTCGCCTTTATTTTTCTTCTCGGTGGAGCCAACACTACGGCCCTTCCATTGATAGTTTTTCATAAAAAGGCTACCCGCACCGATCAAGGGTATATACAAGGTGTGCAATAAAAACGCCGGGAAAAATTGTTGGAGCAATTGGCTTCGCCCGAAATACCTGCACATGGTGGAGAGCAGCATCCAGTCAGAAATTGCTTTTGCAAGTACCTGAATAACAAATACTTGTATCCAGAATGTTTGACCGGTGCATGCCCCGACCAGGTTGCCAAACAGGCTCCAGCAAAACAAAAACACCGACAACAGCACCAGGCGCACCGGCCATTCCGGCAGCCCGGCATTTTTGGTGCCCCAGCGCAGGCGTTGTTGTACGAATGACCGCAGGTCAGCAGGCGATTCAGTGCGCACTGCTGCCGCTTCGTTTTTTAAAAAAGCCACCCTGCCAGGGTATTGCGCGGCTACCTTCTGGATCAGAAACATGTCGTCGCCTGAGGCCGTCCCGCGATTGCCTTCGTATCCGTTTACAGCCCCGAACAGCCATTTGTAATAGGCCAGATTGGCCCCGTTGCCCATTCGCTGAAACCCGAGGCGTATGCCAGCGGCCGTGATGCCCATGAGGCCCAATAAATCGAGCGACTGGAAATATTGCAACAGATTTCGCTCGCGATGAAACAGTACCGGACCAGTGAGCAGCAAAGGAGCCGACGGCCCGGGGTATTTTAGTTTGGAAATTATTGTACTCAGCCAAAATTTCCCCATTATGCAATCCGCATCAGTCGTAACGATAATTTCCCCGGAGGCGTGTTCGACCCCGTATTCAATGGCTCGTTTTTTATTGGCCTGATAAGCGTATTCCGCTGGCAGAAAATCGGCGAGGCGGACTACCCTTATCTGTGTCTTTTCTGCATGGGAAAGTGCGAATTGTGTGGCTACCTGTGCCGTTTCGTCGTTGGAAAAGTCGTCGAGTACAATGATTTCCAGCAAGTGAAAGGGGTAATTTCCTGAAGTGATGGAAGCAAGAGAGTCCTGGATATGTAAGGCTTCATTGCGGGCCGGAATCAATACCGTCACCTTGGTTTCGGGTATCCAGCCATCCGGAATTTTCCATTCGGGCGTTTGCCGCCAGCCATACAGATACACTTGCATGACGGCGATGTAGGCAAGGGTGAGCAGGGTGGAGAATAGAAGCCAGGTGAACATTTCAGCGGACAAAGCAACAATGTTTTGTGTTCAACGGTTTTTTTAATTTCTCTTATCACCAAATACCTGCTGCATTTTTCAACCTGCCGAGGGTTATTCAGGTGGTGGTATGGACTTTAGTCCGTCGGGACAGCGCCATTTATGGCGCTCAAAACAAAAATTATGAATAAAGCGCCTTAAAAGGCGCTGTCCCGACGGACTAAAGTCCATACCACCACCTGAATAACCCTCGGCTGATTTCGTCGCCATGTACGTTCATATATTTTGTTGGAAATACTACCTTTGTTCCGCAACAAAACAACCCATCATACCATGTCTGAACCACAGCGACTCATTACCATCAAAGCCGCACTTCAGGAAAAACGCCAACCACTGTACGAAAAAATCATCCGCTGGACCTGGCGGTTGCTGATCGGCGGCATGATTGCCGTGACGATACTTTTTGTAGTCATCAACTTTACCGCTATCCCGTCATTTCGTGAACTCGAAGACCCTGCTTCGGCAGTAGCCAGCGAGGTACTTGCGGCCGACAATTCGGTGCTGGGGCGTTATTTTATCGAAAACAGGGTTCCAGTGGCGTATGAAGACCTGAGTCCACACCTCGTAGACGCGCTCATTTCCACGGAAGATGTGCGCTTCCGCGAACATTGCGGCATCGATGCCCGTGCCGTAGGGCGCGTGGTTTTTCGCACGGTGTTGATGGCCGACCAAAGTTCGGGTGGTGGCTCCACCATTACCCAGCAATTGGCCAAGAATCTATATTCCGATCGCGATTTTAAGGGAATGGGCAAAATTGAAAAGACGTTTAAACTCGTCTACATGAAGTTGCGTGAGTGGATTACGGCGGTTAAACTGGAACGCTCCTATACCAAGGAAGAGATTATCGCCATGTATCTGAACCAGTTTAACTTCATCAACAATGCATATGGTATTCATGCGGCTGCGGAAGTGTATTTTGGGAAAACACCTGAAAACCTGAGCATTCAGGAAGCCGCTGTGTTGATCGGTATGTTGCAAAATCCATCGTATTTCAACCCCAATCGTTTCCCCGACCGCACCATCCGGCGCCGCTGGATCGTGCTGGCGCAAATGCGCAACAACGATGTGCTGACCGAGGCGCAATTCGATAGCCTGAAAGTGCTGCCGCTGGATATGAGCCGGTTTAAAAAGGTCAATTTCACCGACGACAAAGCCCCGTATCTGTGCTCCGAACTGAAAAAAGACCTGTATCGAATTCTGAACGAGCCTGAAAGCCGCCGCCCCGATGGTTCCAAATACGATATTTACAAGGACGGTCTGAAAATATACACCACCATCGACCCCGTTTACCAGCAATATGCAGAAGCGGCGATGGAGGAACAGATGAAAAAAGCACAAAGCCGTTTTTTCCAGGTGTGGAAAGGACGCGACCCCTGGACGTATCGCAGCGGCGATGCGGGCGCCGAGGAACTACAAATCCGCAAAGACGCTTTGTGGAAACTCGTGCGTGAAGGCGACCGATTCCAGATGCTGTGGCCCAAGTACTTCGACCAGATTTCGGAAGATGTGCAGGATCGTTATGATTTTGCCCTGCGCGATATCGATATCGAACGTATGCTGAAAGAAGACGCCAGTGACGGGGCCATTACCAAAATGCTGACCACTCGCGAAATTACGGTAGATCAGGCGGCTGCATACCGCAAAATCCTGTCGGGAAAGGAGTGGCCCAAAATCAAAACCCAATACCAGGCCCTTCGGAGCGCCGTACAAAAAGAATATGCGCAAAAGACCAAAATGAAGGTCTTTACCTGGAACAACCCAAAACTGGAAAAGGATACGATCATGTCGCCTATGGACAGCCTGCGTTACCACCGTATGTTCCTGCAAACGGGCTTGCTGGCCATGGACCCGACCACTTCCGAAGTGAAAGCCTGGGTAGGCGGCATCAATTTCCGCCATTTTCAATACGACCACATTCGCACCAACCGCCAGGTAGGCTCTACTTTCAAACCGTTTGTGTATGCCACAGCCATCGCACAGCAAGGTATCAGCCCCTGTTTTCAGGTGTACGACCAGCCCGTAACAATTCCCGCCCGCTACCAGAATTTCACCAATGTGGTGGACTGGACGCCTAAAAACTCGACAGGTTCCTATTCCGGCGCACGGCTCAATTTGAAAGAGGCACTCAAAAATTCGGTCAACTCCGTGAGCGCCTATTTGATGAAACAAATGGGCGACACCGAACCTGTGCGCGGCCTGTGCAACAATATGGGCATCGACTCGGCTTCCAATCGCATACCGCGCGGCTCACCAGCCATTTGCCTCGGCGCCGCCGACCTGACCGTTTGGGAAATGACAGGTGCATATTCCACTTTTGCCAACAAGGGCATGTACGGAGCACCGATCGTCATCAAAAAAATTGAAGACAAAAACGGCCGGGTCATATACCGTTCCATGCCCGAAGAACGGGTGGCGCTGCCCGCCAATGCTACCTATGTGATGACGCAGATGCTCAAATACAATGTGCAGGGCGCACCAGTAGTCAACACGTTGAAAAGCGACATCGGCGGCAAAACCGGTACTACCAACTTCTACACCGACGCCTGGTTTATGGGCGTCACGCCACGCCTCGTGGTAGGTACCTGGGTGGGTGGTGAAGACCGCTGGATTCGCTTCTTGAGCCTTGCAGATGGCCAAGGTTCCCGTCTTGCCCGACCCATCGTGGCATCCTTCTTCCAAAAACTGGAAAAAGACCCCAAATCAGGCTACGATTACAACGCACGGTTCCAGCGTCCGCCGGGTGAACTGGGCATTGATTTGAATTGTGCTGCCTATCAGGATGCTGCCGGCCCGGTGGGCGACGAGGAAGAATTTGCACCGGATATTTATGGCGACGAAGCGCCTGAAAATGGCGGCGCTCCCACAGACCCGAATGCCAAAAAGTCGCCGGCGAAGAAGCCGGACGCAGGGTTTGGGGAGGATAATTGATGTATGATTTCCGATTACATGATGTACGATGTACGATTGGATTTTGGATAGAAAATTTTTGATTGAGGCATCTCTATCCATCAAAAATCTTCCATCCAAAATCCAATCGTACATCGTACATCATGTAATCGGAAATCATACATCTACAGTTTTCTCACTTTCAAATTCTTGAACCACACCAGGTTGCCATGGTCTTGCAAGGCCATTCGACCTTTGGTTTGCAGACCAAAATCGGGCGCCGGTATTTTCGGGAATTTACTGGCAGCGATCAGATCGAGCCATTGTTTGGTAGGTTTCCCGTTTTCAAACATTTGTATTTCCACCACTTTTCGATAATTAAGCCATTGCTCCAGTTTGCCATCGCGGAAAACGATGCGCGCATGGTTCCATTGGCCGGCAGGTCTTACGGTCACGTATTTGCATTCGATAAAATCATAAAGGTCGCCGGCACGGTGTTTCGGAAACTTGCTGTCGGGGTGACAGGTGTTGTCCAGCACCTGCATTTCCGGGCCAGTCATCCAGCCGTAGGGGTATTTATCCGGCACTTCCGATACGTGGAAGAAAACACCCGAGTTGCCACAGTCGCCGATTTTCCAGTCATATTGAAAATCAAAATCGCCGTATTCTTCATTGGACACCAGGTCGCCGCCATCGGCTGTCTGCCAGCCGCCATCCGGATTGGGCCGGGCATCGAGGTGGATAGCGTTATCGCTGATAATCCATGATTTTCCGATGGTTTTTTTGCCGTAATTGTGCCATTGGTCGATACTTTTTCCATCGAACAGCAGCGCCCAGCCTTCCGCTTTTTCGCGTTCGCTGAGGGTGTTGTCGGCCACCTGCACGGGAGCAGGGCGGGGCAGTACTGTGCCAAAATCGGCTGCGGGAATGGCATTCATGGTGTACCATGTTTCGGATGTCCACAGGCCGTTGCCATATTCACTGGCAGGAAGTCCGTGCAGGTGGATGTGTACCACGTGTTTGGGCTGAATGCCTGGTATTTCCAGGAATACTTTTTTGCGATCGGCGGAAACACTGGCTGATTTCACTGCTAGTTCCTGTTCGTCCATTTTCGGGCCACCGTAGTTGTTGGTGGGTTTGTACCACCACTGGTGAACGCCATATTGGGTGGGTTCCCAGCCATCGCCGGGGCGCAAGGGTTCGGTAAATTCTATTTCCACGCCATTGGTTTTGGCACGCACCGCCAGCATTTCAAAGGCCGACTGACCGTTGTATTTCATGCGTTGCAGTCCGTACCAGAGTTTACCGGTTTGGCTCCAGTTGCCGGGGTTTCCGATCATGCCAATGTACAAGGCGCCGTCGGGGCCCCACACGAGGCGGTGCGTGCCACCTTCCAGTCCTTGGGTAAAGCGGAATACACAGCCCTGGTAGTCGCCGTTTACTTTTTCCATGAATACCCGCTGCAAGCCGCCATAGCATACGTCGCCATGGATCAACTGGTTTTTGTAAGGGCCGTCGTTGAGTACAACGGGCTGGGTGGGCGAATTTCCAATATCATCTTGCGGGAGCCACACAACGGGTTGTTGAATAGGCATTTGTGCCACCGTAGCACTGTCCACCGCAAAGGAGCCAAAAAACGCACCCGGCTTGAGGTGCAGAATTTTGGACGACGGCAGCCAGTCGCCCTGGTTGTCGGCAATAAATATTTCGCCATCGGGGCCAATACCTACGCCATCGGGCGTGCGCAGGCCGCGCGCCAGGAATTCGATACTGCCATCTTTGGCGCTGATGCGCACCACCTTGCCACGATCGGGGCCTTGCGGGCGCGCGCTGGCGCCACCGGGCATGATCGCAATGGCAAGCGTAGCGTAGAAATACCCATCTTTATAGACCAGCCCGAATGCAAATTCGTGGAAATTGGCAGAGGCGCGCCAGCCTTTGGCAAAACAGTGGTACTCGTCGATGATATCGTCGCCATCATTGTCGACAAGTTTGGTAAGTTCCTGTTTCTGAAGCACATAGATGACACCATCCACCACTTTGATACCCAGGGGCTCTGCCAGGCCTTCGGCGATGCGTTTTACCTTTATTTTGGATGGGTCGCCGGAATCGACATGGTCGAGCACATACACGGCGCCCATGGCATCCCAGGTAGACACCACTAATCGGCCGTCGGGCAGGAAATCCATGCCTGATACTTTTGGCAGAAATTCATCGGGGCGGGCCTGCGTGAGGGTATACGCCGGATGCACATCCTGCAATGGCGCACCGTCGCCGGGGAGCGAGGCGGAGCCGCCCATAATGGCCGGAGCGTCGGCGAGTGCATCGGATCGCTTGTGGAAAAACGCATTTTCGGGCACTACATTCATTTCTGTATTGCCAAAACGCGCCCATTTCAACTGAATACCGCGGCCGCCGCCACCCTGGAAATATTCCACCCGAATGGGGTGGTATCCGGCGCGCAATGCCACCTCGGCTTCTTTTGGATCCATGCCGTGCGGGCCGTCGTGGTTGATGAGTTCCTTGCCATCGATCAGGAGGCGGCTGCCATCGTCGCTGCCGAGTTGGAACAGGATATTGTCGTCTTTATCCAGAAACATATACCCTTCTGCCAGCAGGGCAAAATTGTCTTTGAACGGGCCAAAATCTGAACCGGAAGCATTGATATTGGCAGCAATGGCAGTAAGCGTAGGTGTTCCTTCGAAATTGATTTCTTTGAGCGACTGGGGCGATTTGCTAAGGTTGAATGCCCGAACCGTCAGGCCTGCTGCTACTTCTTTGTCGCCAACGGAAACATCCGGTTTCAGCCACGACGACTCCGGAATATCGCCCAGTTGTTTGCTACCGCTGCTGCCTTCACCATCGTCTTCACCTTTGTCCAGGGAAAGAACGTAGTTGATCATGGCCGTTGCATCCACGGGTTGCAAGTCGGGGTGGGCGCTCATGGCCGCTACCCCCCACACGCCTGCGCCGCCTTTGATGACTTTTTGCACGAGTTTTTCCACGATGGGTGGCTCGTTTTTATAACGTTCGGCGATTTGGCGGAAGCCTGGCCCCACTGTTTGTACCTCGGGGTTGTGGCAGGTGCGGCAGTCACTTTTAGCCATGAGTTTTTCACCGGCACTGATATTGCCAGCGCCGGTTTCGCCTTCCTCTTGTGCCAGCCGGTCGGCATCGAATGGGTTGGGCACCAGCGGATGGCTCACGAACATAGCCGTCAGTCGGGTAGGGTGGTCGTTTTGCAACGTTAGATCGCCTTCGATATGGAGGGCCCGTAAGTTGTACGGATTGTTGATGAGGGTTTGTTTGGTAGATTTCCAGTCGCCATCTGTGGTAATGGCCGAAGGATCGGCGACCGATGAAATATCGGCATGCAGCACAATACTGGCGCCTGCAGGGGCATTTTCAACAGTGAAAGTGCGCTGAAAACCGCGTTGGCGGTCGATTTCTACATAGTCGGGGCGTTCGTTGATGCGAATGCGCTGTCCGTCGGCAAGCACCAGGTCGTACATGATTTCGGCGCTGCCGTCTTTCAAATAACGGTGGCCTTTGTAATCGGTGCGCGGCATTTCCGATTTGCCGTTGATATTTACTTGCCAGGGTTGGCGGCTTTTGTTCTCCATCCACGCGGCGCCGACGCTCATGGGTTGCGGGCCGTGCCGCATATTGTACACCGCTCCGGTGAAATCGACGCCACCCGGCCAGGCCTTGTACAGCGAACAGGAGTCGGTAGAATACGACACCCACATGTTGTTGTGCAAAGCAAAAGTGATCATACGGGGTTGCTTGTCGATAACAGAGCGAAAAACCCAGGGATCATTGGGGCGCGCAGGGGCCGATGCGTGGGTGCCCCGGCTGGCAAAAAACCAAAGCGCCAGCAAACCGGCAATAAGAAGAACGAAAAGGTTGACTTTTTTCATGGTGATGTACAGTGCAGCATTTTTGACTGATGAAGAGGGCATTCAAACCGGTATAATTTGGACAAGGCGAAGCGAAGGTAAAATTTCACCTGTTTTCAAAAAATCAAAATTGGGGGAATGACTGGAAAGTGGTTTGAGATGTACCTTTACGGCACGAAATCTGTGTAAATTCGTTTACCATCCGCGTTATCCGTGTTCCTATGCGCCACTACCTTTCCTTTGCCTTTGTTCTTCTGATTCCCTCATTTTCGTTTGCGCAGGATTTTCGTGTGCAGATTGCGGCATTTGAAGAACCCATGAAAGCGTCTTATTTCACCGACCGCGGCGTGGAGGCGTATCTGGAAACCCTGGACCAAATGAAGGTGTACCGTTATTTTGCAGGCGCCTATGCCACCCGACAGGAAGCAGAAACGGTAAAACAGGATTTGGTTGCCAAAGGCTTTCCATTTGCTACGGTGATCGACCTGGAAGAACAACGTATCCTGTGTGAAATCAACTGTCCTTACTTCCGAAACGGCGTGTTGTTTATCCCCGATCCAGATGCGAATGTCCGGAATGTTTATTTCGATTTCGGATTGTCGACACTTACGACTGCCACCCGCTCCGAACTCGATAAAGTGGCTTTGAGACTGATCAAAAACAAGTCCTTCCGGCTTAATATTCTTGGATATACAGATGGCATCGGCAGCCCGCAAGCAAATGTCGAACTGGCGGGCGCACGTGCCCGCGCTGCACGCAACTATTTGATTAATAAAGGCATTCGTGCCGACCGTATGTTCATAAAAGTGTTCGGAGAAGCCGATCCCGTAGCGCCCAACGGCGAAGATCAAGCCGATGGCACGGTAATCGATTTGCCGGAAAACCGGAAGTGGAACCGGCGGGTTGTGCTGGTGGTGCTGGAATAGTCCTGAGTCGTAAGTCCTGAGTCCTGAGTCTGTAGAGTACACCTTTGTACTTTTGGCATTCACGGTTAGAGATGCTATGATTATGCGGTGTACTCTACAGACTCAGGACTCAGGACTTACGACTCAGGACTTTTTTTTCCACACCTTGTTAGTTTTTTAACCACAAAAGACCCGCAAGACAGGTTACATTTGCGCGTTAAAGGCAGAGCCTTTCCAAAACTAAAATCCAATCCTGACGCATGAAATTCAGCGTTTCTTCTACCGAATTACTGAAACAGTTGCAAATCGCTTCCGGCGCGATCGGTTCTAACCCGGTATTGCCCATCCTGGAAGACTTTTTGTTTAAAATTGAAAATAAAAAACTCACCATTGCCGCTACCGACCTTGAAACCAGCATTGCTACAGGGATCGAAGTATTGGCCGATGATGACTTTTCAGTGGCTATTCCAGCCAAAATCCTGCTGGATACCTTGAAGGCTCTGCCGCAACAACCCATCACCGTAACGGTGCAGCCCGACAACTGGGGTATCGAAATCACCTCCTCCTACGGGAAATACCGCCTGGCAGGTGAAAATGGCAGCGATTTCCCGAATATTCCGGAGCCCGACAGCGTGGACACGGTGAAACTCAACAGCCAGTACCTGTTGGAAGCCATCAACAAAACGGTGTTCGCAACTTCGTCCGACGAACTGCGTCCGGCGATGACCGGCGTGTATTTCCAGGTGGATATGAACAAACTGATTTGTGTGGCAACCGATGCGCACAAACTGGTGAAGTACACCACGCACCAACTGGCCGGCGAAGTGGCTACTTCGTTCATCGTACCGAAAAAAGCGCTCAATCTGCTCAAAAACGCCCTGCCTGCCAGCGATGGCGTGACGATTTCGTTTAATAAGGCCAATGCGTTTTTCTCATTTGGCTCCATCCACCTTGTGTGTCGCCTCATCGATGCACGCTACCCCGACTACAATGCCGTCATTCCGGTGGATAACCCCAATTCAATGACGCTGAGCCGCAGCGATTTCCAGAATTCGCTGAAACGTATCGCGATCTACGCCAACAAAACCACCAACCAGGTGGTGCTCGACGTGAATGATAAAAGCCTGACTGTCAGCGCGCAAGACCTCGACTTCTCGAACGAAGCCACCGAGCAACTTACCTGCAATTTTGACGGCAGCCCGATGAAAATTGCCTTCAACGCCCGCTTTCTGGCCGAAATGCTCGGCGTGCTCGACAGCGAGGAAGTCAGAATGGAATTCTCGACGCCCAGCCGCGCCGGTATCCTCACGCCGGTGGAGGAGAATAACAATGACCGGGAGATATTGATGCTGGTGATGCCGGTAATGCTCAATAATTAGAGGTGAGAGAGTGAGAGAGTGAGAGAGTGAGAGAGTGAGAGGGTGAGAGAGTGAGAGGGGCGTAGAGTACACCGTGTACTCTACGCCCCTCTCACTCTCTCACTCTCTCACCCTCTCACCTTCTCACCCTCTCACTCTCTCACTCTCTCACCCTCTCACTCTCTCACCCTCTCACCCTCTAATCAAATCCTAACGCTTCGATATATCCCTTATTCCCTGTACAGTTTTTGAATTTGCAATTCTCCAGAAAACCATCCAACGCCTGCTGGGCTACCTTGCTGCCATTCGGGCTTACTTTTCGTATCTGCTCGTAAGTCGTGCGCGTAGTATCGGCAAAGTCTATCACCATCTGGTAGTTTTCCGGTCGGGGGAACGTGACGATGCCACGTGTATTATCCATTTTTTTGTACGGCCAGAAATGCCAGCCGATATGCTGCTCATCCAGCAATTTGCGGAACTGCATCACCCATTCGTCGGTGTTTTCGCCCGTTTCTCCACAGTAAATCGGCACCTGGTATTTGTCGCGGAAGTCGATGTAATCCTGGATGACGTCGATGGTGGTGGCCGTCCAGTATTTGTGGAAGGTGTACACCAGTTTGGAATCAAATGGCGGACCGAAAATCTTGAAATTAGAGTCCCACTGCGCGCCGCCAAGGAAAATCAGGTGGTTTTTGTCGACTTCGCGCACGGCCTTTACGAGGCGTTTGTACAGGGGCTCCAGCAGCGGATTCAGCACACTGGCATCGAAATAGTGGGCAATAGGCTCGTTGAGCAAATCGTAGCCCAGCACGATCGGTTCGTTTTTGTAATGGCTGGCGATCTTGCGCCAAATGTTGATGGTAAGTTGCTGACTTTCAGCGTTTTCGAACAGGTACGGATAACCCCAACTATCGTCGATATTGTCGCCCGTTTGCCCGCCCGGGGCGCAGTGCATATCCAGTAGTACATACAGCCCTTCCTGTTTGCACCAGCCGATGACGCGGTCCATGAGTTCGAAGCCGCGCTTTTCGCCGCGCCCGCCGAGGTAGTCTTCGTTGGTAAATAGTTTGTAATGAAACGGAATGCGGATGGAGTTCATCCCGATCGATTTCAGGTAGTGAATGTCTTCCCGGGTAATGTAGTTTTGGAGGTACTTTTTCCAGAAAGCATTGGCGGCATCTGGCCCAACCATTTCATTCACCACTTCCTGGATGAGGCGGGGCGAACTGCTGTGTTTGAATTTGAACATGTATCCTTCCGGCACCAGCCAATTGCCCAGGTTTGTGCCGCGCATGTGAAATGGTTTGCCATCGACACCGATGATCTCGGTTTTTTTGACAGAAATAAAGCGGGAGGTTTGGGCTGTGAGGTGCAGCGAAACGATGCACAACAGTGTGGAAACGAGCAGTTTGCGAACCATGTTGGGAAGAGGGTAGATGAAAAGACCCGACAAAATAATGCCTTTTCCGTGGCTTGCAAACGCAGCAGGGTAGAAACAAAAATCCCGCATTTTTCAAGCCTGAAAAATGCGGGACGTATCTGAACCGTCTGAAACCAAACGGTTGTGTTCCGTAATTATTCCTTGATACCGGACACCAGCAGCGATACTTCGTTGTTCAACATTTCGACGAATCCGCCGTCCACGTTGAAACTCATTTTTTCGCCATTGGCCTTCACCACATTCACCACACCTTTTACCAGCGAGGAAACGATGGGTGCATGGTTTTCCAGCATTTGAAAACTGCCAAGTTCGCCGGGCACCTGAACGGATTTCACAGCGCCGGAGAATATTTCCTGGTCGGGAGAGAGAACAATAAGGTTCATAATTCTAATAATGAATTATGAGTTATGAGTTGTGAGTTATGAGTTATGAGTTTTACTCACTTTGCTATTGGCATCTTCATTCAAGTGACCAAAAGCAAAGTGAGTAAAACTCATAACTCATAACTCCTAACTCATAACTCTTATTTAGAGGCTTCTTCGAGCATTTTCTTGCCTTTGGCAATCGCGTCGTCGATCGTGCCGACGAGGTTGAATGCTGCTTCAGGCAGGTGGTCGAGTTCGCCGTCCATGATCATGTTAAAGCCACGGATCGTTTCGTCGATCGGAACGAGTACACCTTTCAGGCCGGTGAACTGCTCGGCAACGTGGAAGGGCTGCGACAGGAAGCGTTGTACACGGCGAGCGCGGCTTACCACGAGTTTGTCTTCGTCGGAGAGTTCTTCCATACCGAGAATGGCGATGATATCCTGCAGTTCGTTGTAGCGCTGGAGGATGGCTTTCACGCGCTGTGCGCAGCGGTAGTGCTCGTCGCCGATGATTTTCGGATCAAGGATACGCGAAGTGGAGTCGAGCGGGTCAACGGCCGGGTAGATACCCAGGGCTGCAATTTTACGGCTCAATACCGTCGTTGCGTCCAGGTGCGCGAAGGTAGTGGCGGGGGCCGGGTCAGTCAAGTCGTCGGCAGGTACATATACCGCCTGTACAGACGTGATAGAACCACGTTTGGTAGAGGTGATACGCTCCTGCATGATACCCATTTCGGTAGCCAGCGTAGGCTGGTAACCTACCGCAGACGGCATACGACCGAGCAGAGCGGATACTTCGGAACCTGCCTGCGTGAAACGGAAGATGTTGTCTACGAAGAAAAGGATGTCGCGGCCGCCGGAAGGGTCGTTGAGGTCGCCATCGCGGAAGTACTCGGCCATGGTCAGACCGGACAGGGCCACGCGAGCGCGGGCGCCGGGTGGTTCGTTCATCTGACCGAATACGAGGGTAGCCTGCGATTTGGCCAGTTCGTTTTTATCTACTTTATTCAAATCCCAGCCGCCTTCTTCCATCGAGTGTTTGAAGTCTTCGCCGTATTTGATTACATTGGATTCGATCATCTCGCGCAGGAGGTCGTTTCCTTCGCGGGTACGTTCGCCTACACCGGCGAATACCGACATACCTTCGTAGGCTTTGGCGATATTGTTGATCAATTCCATAATCAGTACCGTTTTGCCTACACCTGCACCACCGAACAGACCAATTTTACCACCTTTTGCGTATGGCTCGATCAGGTCGATTACCTTGATACCAGTGTACAGGATTTCGCGCTCCGTGGAGAGTTCCTCGTAGGTAGGCGGTTTGCGGTGGATCACATAGGAAGATTTTCCTTTTTCCACTTTACCGATACCGTCGATGGCCTCGCCTACTACGTTGAAGAGGCGGCCGCGTACGGCGTCGCCGGTAGGCATGGAGATCGGGCTGCCTGTGTCGACGCATTCTACGCCACGCATCAGACCGTCGGTAGAGTCCATGGCGATCGTACGAACACCATTTTCGCCGAGGTGGCGTTGTACTTCAAGAATAAGTTTCGTGCCGTCGGGGCGAGTTACTTCCAGCGCGTTGAGAATTTCCGGTAGTTTACTGTCTGGACCGCTGAAGTCGACGTCTACAACAGCGCCGATGATTTGTTTAATACGACCGATATTAGCCATAGAACGAAATGATGTTTGGTTTCAAGCGCCTTTTTACCGCTATTGGCAGAATATTGCAGCAGTGGCAAGCGCCGTCTCTTTAAAAAGCCGCGCAAAAGTAGCAAAGTTTCCGGTAAAACAATCTATCGGACTTACTTTTTCTAAACCGAAATAATATTTTGAAGAAACGGGCTTTTCGGGCGGCAACGGGGCTGAATTGCTTGCTTTTTTGGGCGTCCATGCTTTAACGAGGCGATTCGAACACTACGGCGCTGGGGTCGTCGAGGGTTATTTGCTCGTTGGCGGAGAGGTCCAGTTCGTTTACCAAGCGGGAACGCGAAGGAAATTGGGTGGCAAAATAAGCGATGGTTGTGCCGGCCATGACCAAAAATATCTCTTTGCCGCTTTCAAAAAAGATCAGTGCGCTGATGAGTGTACCGCCTTCTGTCATGGCCCATTTCATGATGGATGCTATCCGGTAGTCGGCCAGTTTGCCGGATAAAGCGTTGTTCGATCGGGCAGATTCCAGTTTGCGGCGATTCAGGAAGAATGCAAAGGCTATTAAAGCAATCAAAACCAGAGGCCACACTTTTTCCAGCCATGCTTCCCGGAAAAAGAAGGTTACTTCCTGGGGTTCATACACAAAATACAGGACTGTGCAGACGATGACCTGGCCTGCGAGCAAGGCGATGAAAAGGATTTGCAGGGAACGTAAGTATTGTGCGAAGTTCATAGCGAGGGTTGAATCAGGATTTCTTGCATGAATGGAGTATGAGGATTCCCGTTTTGATGCCAAAATTTTATTCCATTTGGGGAATTTTTTGAATGGCTCAAAACTATATCAAATTTTGACATTTTGACGGGAATCCTTCATTGTGTACCCTCTGACCCGCCGCCGCCGCCCCCGCCGCCCCCGCCGCCCCCGCCGCCCCCAGGGCGTTGCCCTGGGCTATTGGATACGCCCTTTCAGGGCTATGACGTGGTGGTCATGAATCCTCTCACTGTCTCACCCTCTCACTTCTCTCACTCTCTCACCTCTCACTCTCTCACCTCTCACTCTCTCACCTCTCACCTCTCACCCTCTCACTTCTCTCACTCTCTCACCTCTCACTCTCTAATCATTTGTACGGGTTTGTCTTTGGGATATTTCACCGAATAGGAAAATTGTACCCGTTTGTTTTGATTGGCTGGAATTTGCAATTTCCATTTCAGTTTGCCGAAGGTTTCGTTGTATTCGGCGCCGTCTTTTTCTTCCAGGCTGACTTCAATTTCCTTTTGTTTAGACACCGGAATTTGGTCGAGGATTTCGATTTGTACGGGCACGGATTTATTGTTTTTTACCGCAATTTCGAAAGCATACGTTTCGCGGATGCTGGAATTAAAATTTTTCCGGCGTTCGGTGAAGTCCTTGGGCTGTACCCGTTTGATGGTGATTTGTTCATCGCGGCCCAGCGAAATCAGAAGTGTATCGGCTACGGTTTGCGGGTTCACAAAAGTTTGGCCCACATAGGTGTCCTGGTAAAAGATGTTGGCTGTGCCGGGTAGCAGGTTGTATTTCCCGTAATCGGCCACTTTTGCCAGCAGAAAAACGGCCGGGTCGAGTTTGGGAACGGCATGGTATTCATAGGTAGCAGGCATGTCTTTTTCTTCGACAGTGATAACATTCGCCTGCCCGTCGGTGAGGATGGTTTGGGGCTTGGGCAAGTCAAAATTGGCAAGCAGAGGGTCGTCTTGTTCCTCTTCCAAGGGTTCGATATCTATCAAAGCGAGTTCGTCTTTTGCAATACTTTCTTCCATTCGGGCACGCCCCATATCGACACTTTGCACCTGTGCCAGGTTATAGGTATTGGTGGCTTGTTGTTCTGGCATTTGTTTCTTTTTGTCATAATAGGCATAAACAGGCCGGAAATCGACAAAAACCGGGGTTAGCACAGGACGATTGTTGTTGAGCAAAGGGTTGGCACTGGAAAGATGAAGCCGCACGTTTTTCCAGTCGAAACCCGATCGGTTTATAACAGAAGCCTTATACACTAGTTGGAGCGCCTTGTCCAGGCCTTCGGAGCGCAAGTCATATATAGGAGTCCAGCCAGCCTGTGTGACGACATATGTACAGGTAATTTCCACAGATTGGGCCGTTGCGGCTTCTAGTTTCAGTACGATTTCGCCAGTTTGGTTGGCCGTATTGGGTTGCAGGCGAACGAGATTTTCCTGAATTTTTTTGTATAATTCATTGATTTTACGCTCTTTAATGGCCAGATCAAGCAATCGGTTTTTTATTTCCAGCATACGTTGGCGGTAATAGGCCGTCAGTTCCCGCAGTTCGGCTACGGAAATGGACATAGATGCCGGATTGCCGGGTGTGTAAGCGCCGATTTGTTCGGCTTTGCGCGACAGCAGCATGTTTTCGGTGGTCAGCACATCGCGTTCATCGCGGATGCGCGACAGGTCGTCGCCCAGGCCTACCAGCGAATCGCGCAGTATGGGTGTGCGCGGATTTTCGGGGCCGGGCCCAGGAGTTTTCATTTGAAAAACCGCAGAATTGAGCGTGGCATCGCCACTTATTTTTACCTGCAAACTGGTAGAACTAAAGTAGGGAGACAGGTTTTCAAAAACAACTTCCGAATTGCCGGCAGGAATGCGTACGCTGGCAACACTACTGACTTTGGCGCCAGAGCGATATACCGTTACTTCCGTGATAACAGGTGTCACCCGATTGTCGGCCCAAACAGATTTTGAGAGAAAAAACAGCCCCAGAAGAATAAAAAAGACGTTGCGCATAGGAAAAGTGTTTACATGTGTGGAATGAGTATCAGATAAGATGACCGGCATAAAGAATATACATACATTCAAACACATATTTTTTTTCAACAAGTGTGTTGTTTTTTCTGAAAGAAGATTACCTTTGAGCGTTATTCCAGCACATATCCTTCCCGGCTGTATCAGCCACCTAATCATTTCCTTGTTTCCGACATTAAGCATCTGCACTCTGCTATGCCTTCGGGCTCCATTAGCAGTGCATTCTTTGGCCTGCCCGCCTGGGTTTTCGCCTTGATATTTTTAATCCGTTCAATTTTAAGGTATGGCAAAACCGGCAGCGTAGCAACCCTACTGCCGGTTTTTGTTTTTTATGCACCTGTATGCATTTGTTTGGGCAATTAGCAGATCGTCAATTTTGGCCTTGTTTATTTTTGGTAAATTATTAAAAGATAAACAAAATTCAATTTTTATTAGTTGAAATGTAAATTTTAAAAATAATCATTAAATTATTTGCAATAAAAACGCCTGTGCTTTTACCTTTGTCCTGTCAGGAATGCAAAAGAGCACTGTTCTACTTTGACATACTGTATTATACTGTGAGGTGATGAAATCTGGCAGCCATGCCCTCCTGTCTCGGGGGTGGGGGAGACGAGAAAAATCCGCGCAAGCGCGACTAATCGCCCCGTGAAGGTTCGAGTCCTTCTCTTACAGCGAAATGACATGCAAACGAGCATGTTCGAATTACTACTAACTTGTGAGGTGATGAAATCTGGCAGCCATGCCCTCCTGTCTCGGGGGTAGGGAGTTCAGGATAAACGCAGCATAAAGCCGGCTTCGGCCGACTGGGGTTGACCACCAAATCTTTGTGCTGTCGCTAACTGCCCTGTGAAGGTTCGAGTCCTTCCCTTACAGCAAGCGATGATAAGTATTCCCCGGCCTGTACCATGTCTGTGGTGCAGGCCTTCTTGTTTGCAGGGTTTTAATACAGTTTCTTACCTTTGCCGGCTATGAAGTTGTTCCAATCCACTGCACCCTCCCCGTTCTTTTTTAGTGTTTTTTTGTTGATCGGTACCTTTTCGTGGTATCAGTGCGCCAATGCTCCCGGCCCTGATCCGCGTGCAACAACCTTGGCACAAACCGAGCGAAAAGTAGCCCTTGATTCGGCTTCACAGGCTGTTATCGACGACTACGATCATTTCTTTTCCAGGGAAATGGCAAATACACAGACGCCTGGAGCCGCAGTAGTCATTGTGGTAGATTCCCAGATTGTTTTTATAAAAGGTTACGGAAAACGCGTATTCGGTCGGCCCGAACCTGTCGATGAAAACACCGTATTCCGGATCGGCTCGCTCTCAAAAGGTTTCGCGGGTGTGTTGACCGGCCGTCTGGTGCAGGAAAACGTTTTTCACTGGGACGATCCAGTTCAGCAATATTATCCTGAATTCACCTTGCGCGACCAGGCGCAGGCCAAGCGCATAAGACTCTGGCACCTGTTGTCGCATACCACCGGGCTTCCATATCATGCTTTTACCAACCTGATTGAAAAGGGATACGATACGCATCGCATCATCAGCGAGTTTTTTCCCAAAGCACCGGTTTGTGGCGCGGAAGGGGCATTTTTCAGTTACCAGAACGTTGCTTTCTGCGCCATCGAAGAAGTGATGAAAAAGGCTACCGGACAAACTTATCAGGAATTGCTGACCAGTAAAATTTTCCGACCGGCAGGTATGCGCACGGCTTCCTGCGATTATTCGGGCATACGCGACTGTACCGACAAAGCCTGTCCGCATATTCGAATCAGCAACACGGCATGGGTAGCCGATTCCATCTCAACACTCTACTACAATACGGCCGCGGCCGGGGGCGTCAATGCAAGTATTGCCGATATGGGCGAATGGCTCAAGGTATTGCTGGGATACAAACCGGATGTGGTATCGCCAGCCACGCTCGATAAGGTATTCACCCCGGTAGTAAAAACCGGCAAGGAACGCCGCATCATGCCGCACTGGATCGATCGCGACGCCGCTGCCTACGCCATGGGCTGGCGGGTTTTGCAGCACAAAAGCGACACCATTATTTACCACGGCGGGTTTGTGAATGGCTATAAAGGAGAAATTGCATTCGATCGGAATGCCAAAGTGGGCATTTGTGTGCTATTTAACGCGGCCACAGAATTGAGTGGCACTTGCATCCAGGAATTTTTTGAGCGCTGGCAGAAAAAACAGGTAAAAAAATAAGGCCCCGACGCTTTCGCCAGGGCCCGTTAACCAAATCAAACTTTCTGTGAAGCTTGCTCTTGTTCACAACGCTGTTCAGCGTTTGAAGTATTTCTTTATGTTGGAAAGGACACACAGCGAGGGAGGAGCCTCCATTTAAAGGAGCAAGGGGTCAATAGAAACCGCCTTTTGTTACAAAGACATAAACTAAACACCTCCACTATAAGGATGAGCAATATTATTTGAAAAGAATGGCCCCCGGATAAAAATTAGGTAGACGGCTCGTTTTTGGATATGAACGACAGATTTGATCCTTTTTTTGCAGAACCTGTCGACGAAAGTTCTCGTACGGAGATCAAATAGCGACTTCGCTATCACACACGCAGCAGCCGGGAAGTCGCGTTTCTGCCGAAGCGATTCCTGCAAAAGAATACTTGAAAAAAGAAGGGGGAAATCAGATATACCCGGTCTGATTTTTATCGGAAAGAATATCTTTCAATTCTTTCAAAAAAGCATATTGCTGTGGCATTACACGTTTAAAGGCCTCTTTTACAGCAAAATACGCGCCTTTTTCTATGTCAGGGAGAAAACTTTTCAGGTGTTGTTTGGCTTTTTCCTTTGCCACCCGATAGTCTTCGTACATCAATGCGCGCAGGGAGGGAATTTCGTGCCAATCGGCTTCAATAGCAATGGCTTTGCGGACAGCACCATTTCCGTCATCTACCGGATCGAGTTCTATATAGGAATGGACGAGGCGTTCGGGGGATGTCTCATCGGCGGTAGGCGCCGTGAGTTGTTCGGGGTTGGAATGATCCTGGTTCACCAGAAATACCTCCAGCCCGCTTTCGCGTACGCGGTAAATGATTACGTCCACTTGTTCGCTAGCTGCCATGACAGGTAATGAGTTGTCGTGCGATAAAATTGTCGTATCAACAGTGTGTTTGCACAAAAGTTGTGGTATGCGTTTGCAAACCAGACACAAAGAACCGAAACAATCCGCAGGTGCCCAACTACGTACGCCTTTTTTAAAGTAGTCGTTTTTATAAATTCTTATAAATGAGCATCTTGCGCATGTGGCTGTCGCTTATTTAGACACTTTCCGAAATGCGCCATCTCAAATGCGAACAGTCTTGATTTTGGGCTTGTCCGCATCCTTTGGCGCAGCGGGCTCCTTTTTTTGGGGCATTTTTTTGCCGGATTGCCCCTGTTCTTCTTCCATACGAAGCCTTTCTTCAGGAAGCAGATGCTCGTCGTCGTTTTCTTCGGTGCTGTCTTCCGATGGAGATGTTCCCCAGAATTCGTCGCTGAAAAACTTGTTCATCCAGTCCGCGCCCCCAAAATTACCCTGTGCTGTACTGTCATTGGTAAAAGGCCCGAAATGAAAACTTCCGGAGAAATTATCGCCTACGATGGTTGTATCGAAGCGGAACGTATAGGTAGAGTCGCCACCCGGCATGCTAAAAAAAGAACCGCCGAAGGGGTTGTTTTGCAGGTCTTGCATCATTTGTTGTTGCAATTGCAGCAAACGGCGTTGCATTTCCTCAAATGTAGGCGTCTGTTGTGCCGAAACGATTTGTATGGCTGAGAGGAGGAGAAGGGTTGTGAGTAGTTTTTTCATAATTGAGTTATTTGTTATTAAGTTATTGGTTATTAGGGGTGGTAAGGGGCCGTTGGCTGATGTTTTTGGCTACACAATAGAGAGTGTCAGACATTTCAAATAGTCCCTTACCACCCTGATAACCAATAACTGATAACTAACTCAGTTTTTCCTGAAGCAATTTCGTCGTCGCCTGGGGTTCCGCTTTGCCTTTGCTGCTTTTCATCACCTCGCCCATAAACATCCCTATCAGTCCTTTTTTTCCTTTGCGGTATTCGGCTACCTTATCGGGGAATCGTGCAAGCACTTCGTCTACCAGTTGTTCGAGGAAGTCGTTATCGGCGCTTTGCAGCAGATTGAGCCGGGTAGCCAGTTCCTCCGGAGCGTTTTCGGGGGCTTCGAGCATGGCCGGGAAGAGGCGTTGTGCCGCTGAGGAAGCGCTCAATTTGCCCGATTCTACCAGTTCAGCATAAGCAATCCAGTGATCCAGGGGAACAGGGCAGGCTTCCAGAGCCACGCCTGTAGAAACAGACCAGGGTAACAGTTTGTTGATGAGCAGGTTGGCAATTTGTTTGTTCAAATTATTTCCGGCATTACGGACACTTGCCGTTTCCAGAAGTTGCAGCGCAAAGCGGGCGGTGACAATATCCTGGGTCAGTTGCGCCGCATCATATGCCGGCAGAGCGAATGTTTGCATCATCCGGGCCTCCAGTTCGGCCGGTAAAGGCGGCATTGCTGCATGAATATCGGCCAGGAATTGTTCTGACAGTACCACCGGCGGCAGGTCTGGTTCAGGGAAATAGCGGTAGTCGTGCGCGTTTTCCTTTTCGCGCAAGGAGTAGGTAGTTCCGCTGGCAACGTCGAAACCGCGGGTTTCCTGTTCCACTGTTCCGCCTGCTTCCACGATGCCGATTTGTCGGTTTACCTCGTATTCGATGGCGCGTTTGGCAAAACGCATGGAATTTACATTCTTGATTTCACAGCGGTTGCCGAACGTAGTGCTTCCTTGCGGACGGATAGAAATATTGACGTCGCAACGCATTGATCCTTCTTCCATATTGCCGTCGGAAACGCCGAGCCAGCGCACCAGGCGCCGCATTTCTTCCATGTAGGCGGCCACTTCTTCGGGACTGCGCAGGTCGGGTTCGCTCACGATTTCCAGCAAAGGCACGCCCGCCCGGTTCAGGTCGATATAGGAATGTTCGGGCGACTGGTCGTGCATGCTTTTTCCGGCATCTTCTTCCAGGTGGATATGGTGGATGCGAATGCGAGGGTTGGTGCGACCTCCGACTGGTTTGTCGATTTTCAGGGAAATGCTGCCTCCGATGCAAACCGGCGCACGATCCTGTGTGGTTTGAAACCCCTTGGGCAAGTCGGCGTAGAAATAGTTCTTACGGTCGAACGTGGTGTACCGATTGATGTCGCAGCCCAGCGCAAGGCCGAGTTTGACGGCATATTCCACCGCGTTTTTATTCAAACGCGGGAGTGTACCCGGATGTGCCAGACTTATAATGCTGGTATGGGTATTGGGCGCTCCGCCAAAAGCCGCAGCATCTGCGCAAAAGGCTTTGCTGAGGGTGCTGAGTTGTATGTGGGTTTCGAGGCCGATAACGGTTTCGTATGACATGCGATGCTGTTGGATGTGTTTTCCGGGAGATGTGCGTCGTATTCTTTTTTTGCGCAAAGATACAAGACGTATTTTTTTGCAGTAGAGTGCTCGTTTCAGAATATCAAAAATGCTGCAATCAGACTGAGTACAAAAATGATGAGGAAACTAATGCAATATAAAATGCAGTAAATCAGCCACTTGGCTATGGTCTTTATCCAGCCTTGCCTGTAGAAACGCTTCATGGCAAACAGGAGTGTTATCCCGATGCACAAAACCAGCAGCACCCATACGCTGGCGCCTACATAATCGGGCGCCATACGCCTGATAATGAGCGCAACCGTCAGCAATAAAAATGCCCCGGCATTCTGGTGCATCAAAAACACAAAATGCTCTACATAGTATCGTTTTTGGCGAATGTATAATAAATATAAAATGAACGACATAAGCGTAATCAGCAGCAAGACCGTCCAGGCCATATTACCCGTATAAGTGCGAATAAGGCTTTGGGAATCCTTGAGCGATTTGATACTTTGCTCGATGAGTATTTGATCTTTCCAGTCGTGAATGTCGTATCGTTCGCACAATTCATCCGGTGTCAATTCTACGATGTCTTGTACTGCAAACCGGAATTGTCGGTTGATCATATTGAGTGGAATCGTATCGATGTCGCTCGTGCTGGTGCTGTCGGCACTTGCTTCCCGGAAAGTAGTCAGTTCTTCCTTCCACGGGTTATTGATGAGTGTAGCAACTGAATCCAGTGCCAGGCGTGTAACGGGTGTTTTCCACTGGGCGGGCAGGGAGTCATAACTGTGCCTGATTTTTTGTTCGAGCATATATTGCTTCAGCAGGTCAAAGAAGTTGATCTCGCTTTTAATCTGCTGTCTGTGCTGCGACTCTGTTGTATCGATGTTGATACCATTTTGATTTCCCTTGCTAAAATGGATGCCGTTCCCTTCTTTTTCGGAAATGGCCTTGCTGAAAAACAGCAGGAAAAAGAACATCACAACAAAAAAGAACTGCACGGGGTGTGGGTACCGTTTTTGTCGGCCTGCGAAGTATTCGGCAGTCACTTTGCCGGGAATCAGTAGTTGCCAGCACATCTTGACAAATTTGCCATCCAGGTGGGAAAAATTGCTCCAGAAACGGCGAAGCAGTTCGGACATCGATACTTTTCCCTTGTTGTTACGCTGCCCGCAATTGGGACAAAAAGTTGCTTTCCGGGGCATTTTTTTGCCGCAGTTCAGGCATTCCGGTTTCGGCTGTGCTTCGTTTTCTTGTATTTCTTCCATTGTTATACTTTTGCTCTGCAAATATTCACTTTATCTCTCACTCTCTCACTCTCTCACTCTCTCACTCTCTCACTCTCTCACTCTCTCACTCTCTCACTCTCTCACTCTCTCACTCTCTCACTCTCTCACTCTCTCACTCTCTCACTCTCTCACCTCTCACTCTCTCACCTCTACTTATGCGTCGTCAAACCACTTCCCATATCCTCATGGTTCGCCCTTCCAACTTTGCTTTCAATGAAGAGACGGCTGAGAACAATGCTTTTCAAAGCCGTGATGGCAACATGGCGCCGGAAGATATCAAATCGAATGCGGTGCTGGAATTTGACGGATTTGTGGAGAAACTGCGCATGGCCGGGGTTCATGTAGTGGTGGCGCAGGACTCGGCAATGCCCGTCAAACCCGACGCTGTATTTCCCAACAACTGGGTTACTTTTCACCAGGAAGGCACACTGATTACCTATCCGATGTTTGCTCCGACGCGCCGGCTGGAGCGCGACAATGCGGTGATCGACCAAATTGTAAAAGCAGGGTTCAAAGTGCAAAAACGCCTGCATTTTGAAGAAAGTGAAGTAGAGGGCCGTTTTCTGGAGGGTACGGGCAGCATCATTTTCGACCATCAGCACCGACTGGCTTATGCCTGTCTCAGCCCACGTACGGAAGCAGAATTGCTCGAAGAATTGTGCCGTGCTATTGGATACCGCAAAGTAGTATTTCATTCCACGGATGCCTCGGGGAAGGATGTGTACCACACCAATGTGATGATGGCGCTGGGCGAGACGTTTGTGGTAATCTGTCTCGATTCCGTACGCGATACTGCTGAACGGACGATGCTGGAAAACCTGTTCCGCGAAACGGGTAAAGAAATCGTGCTGATCACGCTCGATCAGATGAATGCTTTTGCAGGAAATATGCTTCAGGTGCGCAATACCGACGATGAAACCATTCTGGTCATGTCTTCTACTGCCTACCATGCCCTGACGCCTGAACAAATAGACACCCTGAAAAAACATACCCGCCTGCTGTATGCCGACCTGCACACCATCGAAACATATGGCGGCGGTTCGGCCAGGTGTATGATGGCGGAGGTGTTTCTGCCGGTTTAGTTATCAGTTATTGGTTATTAGTTATTAGGGGTTGGTAAGGGGTTATTTTCACAGATGTCTGGCTTCCCTGTTTGTGTGGCCAGATATCTGTGAAAATAACCCCTTACCAACCCCTAATAACTAATAACCAATAACCAATAACTGATAACCAACAACCAATAACAAACTAATTTTTCCCCACCCTGTAACCTTCCTTTCTTCCGTGCTGTCAGAGTATGTATTGAAAACGAAAACCACATTTTCACACAAAAAAGTCAACGACATGCACGAAGGAACAATTGCATTGCTCATCCCCATCACCATTACGCTGGGCGCATTTATTATGGTTTGGGGTATCCGTTACCTGGAAAACAAGGAAAATATGGCCATGATAGAACGTGGCATGGAGCCCAAGAAAAACCGCCGCGAAGCCGACCCGTCCCGGACGCTCAAAAACAGCCTGCTGTTTATCGGCGCAGGCATCGGCCTCTTGCTGGCCATCATCATTACGCAGGTGCTGCAACTCGAAGAAGATACCAGAACCGGCGTTTTCTTTGCCCTTATCGCCATTTTTGGCGGACTGGGTATGCTGGGCTCTTATATGTATGAGCGGAAGAATCCACCGAATAACTAAAATAGTCCTGAGTCGTCAGTCCTGAGTCCTAAGTCTGTAGCATACACCTGATTATTCTTGGCTTCGCTCGATGTGAATACCAAGAATAATCAGGTGTATGCTACAGACTTAGGACTCAGGACTGACGACTCAGGACTATTCAATCAATCCCCTACCTTCCTTCACAATTCTTTCCTCTTTGATGAGTTTTTTCATCAGGCGATCGAGGATGCCATTGATAAAGTCCTTGCTTTTATCGGTGGAGTAGGTTTTGGAAATTTCCACGTACTCATTTAGTGTAACCTTGGTTGGAATGGTCGGGAAGTGGAGCAATTCGCACAGGGCCATTTTCAACATAATCATATCGAGAATAGCGACGCGCTCGGCGTCCCAGTTCTTGAGCGTAGGTTCGATTTCGTTGAAAAGAGCGAGGTCTTCCTGGCAGGTTTTGCGAAGCAATTGTTCGCCAAATTCCCGCACAGTTTCGTCGGAAGGTTCATGCTCCTTGTAAAATTCGCCTTCCACCGGCATCACTTTCAGCGTTTTTTTCATCGCGCCGGTCACCAGCGACTCGTCGTCCTGCCAGTTGTTGTAGCGGTCTTCCGACATTTCGATAAAAAGGTCATGGTTGACCAGGAATCGATACAGTTCGACGAGGATTTTTTTATGGTCATCCAGTGTCGGTTCCGCCAGGCTCAGGTAGGTTTTGTACTCGTCCGTATCGGCAAAAGCCTGATAGAGCGTACGAATATGGTCTTCATCCAGACCTTCATTCACCTTGTATTTGGCGGCAATATTTTGGAAAACAACATGGTTGGCCAGGCTTTGTGTACACGCATTGGTGTAGAGGCGAGGCGTGAATGCCCGGTCATCTTCACCAGGCAGCAGTTTGGCACTGCGATTTGCGGCATCTTTTTCAGCGTACTGGGCTACTTTTAGCAAAAGGTGTAACTGAAAAATATACAATTCATAGGTCTTCCAGATACCATCATTGTAATCTTTCACCAGGTCGGTAAATGCAATCTGTTCATCTCTGTTCAGCATATACAGTAATTGCATTACCTTGATTCGGACGCTGCGGCGGCTAAGCATGTTATTTCAAAGGACTTTTTTATCAAGTTCAGGTTTTCGTCGGCAAAGGAACAAAAAAACAATGGAAGTAGTGCGCACTTTTTTGAAACTGTACAAAAAAGCACTGTGAAAAATTGTGTAAGGGTTTGGTAATCAGCAGAATGTGCGGTTTGTTTCAAATCTTCACCAAACGAGCGGATGCTTTGCCGAATGGCGTTTCAAGGGTACAGAAGTAAATACCCGGGGCCCATGTACGGGTATCTACATGCCAGTTGTTGTCTGTGCGGGTATCGAATTTTTGAGAAGCCATCAACCTTCCCTGTTGATCGAAGATGTGGAGTTGCGTTTTTTGCCCTGATTTTAGTCGCCAGGTGAAATAAGCGTCTGTACGGGCGGGGTTGCCGATCACCCGGAAAGATTCAATTTCAGAAACATCCGAAACAGCGCTGCTTTGTTCGTTGGACACAATGATATCATCCAGTTGGATCAGGTTGTCGTCGTCAGAATCGTGCAAAAAAGCAATATAGATAGATTGCCCTGCATAAGGTTTGAGCGACACCACATGTGGTTCGAGCCGGCCGCGATAGAAAGGATGGAGCGGATCAGAGTCGTCCAGAAAATAATAGGTCGTGTCGGTAAATCCATTTGCCTGAATATAACCGGGAGAAAAATTATAGGCGCTCAATTCGAGTGGACCAATTTCATTGACCGGGCTGATCATCTGCGCGGCCTCGAACAGCAGGTCGGTAAAATCGCCGGTGGAAGGATCGTTGGAGGCAGTAGATGCCAGCACTTTATATCCATCCAGGTACATCGGGCCCTGGAATGCAAGGGAGCGCCAGCAAAGTGAATATGTCGTATCCGGGATAAACAAATGCCTGATAATGAGCCAGTTGCGATTATGGGATTGATTGGGCGGCAAATCGAGAAAAGAACAACTGGTAAAAGCGTAGTTGCTAGTCTGATCGGGCGTAAGGTATCCCAGGTCACTCTCAAAATACCATCCCTGAGGGGTGGGCTCGCCACTCACGCATTGAGAAGGGGCCTGATCCACGTCATAGTTTACCCACAGGTCGTCATCGCCGGAAGGCGCCGGCAGCATGGTTGGTGCAGGATCGGTGGCAAATGTTTCCATGATAAGCGTTTGCGGGCCCAAATGACCCGATTGTGCACTTGCCATCGCACAGAGAAACAAGAAAGAACAGAAAGTAGAAAATGTTTTCATAGAGATAGAATACTTGATTGTTCGAACAAGCATGCTACACCCATTGTTCCAGTTCGGCTTCCAGAATAGCACGATTGACAGGTACAACCCCTGGAAATTCGCACACTTGTCCGCCTGCCAGATTCGACAGAATGGCCACTTTATCTTGTGACAGATTGGCGACCAGTCCCAGGGTTGCAATACTAATCACGGTGTCGCCGGCCCCGCTCACATCAGCAATCTTTCGAGGGATGGTTGGAAACACCCGGGCATTTGTAGCATCGTCCAAAAATAGCCCTTTTTCCGACAATGTGATCATCGTTAGTCGATTTTTGATCTGTTCGCGCAAGTAAACCGATGCTTCACGCAAGGACTCCAGGGTAGGGGACACAGAAAAAGGAAGACTGTCTCTGATTTCCTTGAGGTTGGGTTTGAACAGATCGACACCTTTATAGGCAAAAAAATTGCTTTTCTTGGGGTCCACAGAGGTCACAGCGCCTGCTTTGCGGGCTTCAGACATCACTTCGGAAATCACCGTTTCTGTGAGCACACCTTTGTTGTAGTCTTGCAGAATAACGGCCTTGATGGGACGTTTGGCAAACAATTCGCGTACTTTTTTTAATAAATCCTCTTGCTCTCGGGCATTCAGGTCATTGGTGTCTTCGCTGTCGATGCGTAGCATTTGCTGGTTATTCCCAAGAATACGGGTTTTTACGGTTGTTCTGCGCGTATCGGAAAACACCATGCCTTCGCCTGTTACCTGATTGGCCGGTAAGATGCTGTTTTGCAACTGGATACCGGCCTCGTCGCGCCCGATTACACTGCATAAAACGGGTACACTCCCCAGTGCGTGAATATTGAGCGCCACATTGGCTGCGCCACCCAGCCGGTCTTCCATGGCTTGTTGCAGCACAACCGGCACCGGGGCTTCCGGCGAAATACGGTTGACACTTCCGGTGAGGTACCGGTCAATCATCACATCACCTACGATCAATACCTCGTGGCGCTCAAGTTTTTCTAAAATGCTCATTTTATGGATAAAATAACCTGCCAACAATAATTTTCTCACCTCTCACCTCTCTTCCTCCAGTACCTCATCAACCCCGCCACCGACATAAACGCCGGGTTGGCTGCTTCATAGCGCTGAAGGTCGCTTTCCTCTACGCCGGCATCGAGGAGTTGCTGCCGCACAAACTCCTGAAAACCAGGCACTACACTGGCGGGGTCGGCAGACTGTTCGGCGTACGGGCGCATCCAGGCTGCCCACGACAACAAACGCTGCTCCAGCGCTTCCAGATGCGCTTTTTTATCAGAAACAATACCAAAATGGGTGAGGTAGAGCGTTTCGGCAGGCAATTCCTGCAGGAGGCGTATGGATTCCTGCCAGTCTTCCACATGAATATCAGGCGGTGGACAAGGTGGCATGACCGGCCCGGAGCCTATTTTCACCCCGGCCACATCGCCGGTGAAAACAACCCTTTTCTCTCCGTCGGTCACTTCCCAGGCAATGTGATGAACAGCGTGGCCGGGTGTGTACCAGGCTGTAAATTGAAGTCCGCAGGCTTCGATGACGCTGCCATGTTCGGGAGCGCTCATTTGATGAATGGGAATAGGACGCATTTCGCCCCAAAGCCGGTCCATTTGGTCGCCATAAATCTGACGCGCCGAATTGTACAGTTTTTCGGGCGCTGCCAGGTGTGGGAATCCTTTGGGATGCACATAGACATGGGCGCCCTGTTCGGCAAATGCCCATGCCGCGCCAGCATGATCGAAATGTATGTGTGAAAGGAATACGTGCCTGAAATCACTGTATGTCCAGCCATTTTTACTGAAAATCAATTCCAGATGGGGCAGGGTGGAGGCAGGGCCTGCTTCCACGAGTGCCAGGCCTTGCGGGCCTTCCACCACAAAAACAGCAATGGCGTTTTCCAGATCGAGAAAACCCAGGTCGAGTGTATGAATTTTCATGGGGCAAAAGTAAGAGGCGAGGAGTAAAAAGCAAGAGGCAAAGCGTAAGGGGCAAAGGGCAAGAGGCAAGGGGGAATTTTTGCGCAATTTCCCAATATACATTTTATACATTGCGCTCGAAAAATCAACTTTTCACCATATTCAAAGGCCTAATATGCAAAACTGGCAGATCAAAACCTCTCTTTTCCTCAACTATTTCGTGTTTGCCATCCTGCTCAACAGTGTGGGAACCGTGATTTTGCAGGTGCAAAACAATTTCGGCGTTACGGAAGGCGCCGCCTCCGTGCTGGAAGCCTTTAAAGACCTGAGTATTGCCGCTGTGTCCTTTCTGATATCGTCGTATATCACCCGGATCGGCTACAAAAATGCCATGTTGATAGCGCTGGGTTTTGTGACACTGGTTTGTTTTTTGATGCCTTCGATGCCATCATTCTGGGCAACCAAACTGCTTTTTGCAGCCGTGGGTTCCGGTTTTGCGCTCATCAAAATGTCGGTATACAGTACCATTGGCCTGGTAACGCACGACAAAAAAGAGCATATCAGCCTGATGAATTTCCTGGAATCGTTTTTCATGGTGGGCATCCTGACAGGTTATTTCATTTTCAGTTCGTTTGTCGACAGCGAAAATCCACAGTCGACGGCCTGGTTGCAGGTGTACTACTGGCTGGGTGGCATTTCGCTGGCGGCATTTGTGCTGCTGTTGTCGGCGCCGCTCGATGAGTCGTCGGTGCGTCCCGAGGGCAACAGCAACCTGGCTGAGGATTTTGGTAAAATGTTTCAGATGATGGTGTTGCCACTCGTGCTGGTCTTCATTCTTTGCGCTTTCTTTTACGTCCTGATCGAACAAAGCATCATGAGTTGGCTGCCTACCTACAACCAGAAAGTGCTGCAACTGCCTGCCGCCCTTAGTATTCAAATGGCGAGTATTCTGGCTGGCTCTACAGCGCTCGGACGTTTTCTGGCAGGCATCGTCATGAAAAAACTGAACTGGTACTGGGTGCTGACTACCTGCCTGCTACTGGCCGCTGTACTCGTAGTAGTAGCCGTTCCGCTTGCCGAAGGCAGCAGCGGCCGTGTGGTGACAGGCTGGGGTGATGCGCCTTTGGCTGCATTTGTCTTCCCGCTCATTGGCTTGCTGATTGCGCCGGTGTATCCTGCTATTAACTCTCTGATTCTGTCGGCATTGCCCGTACAAAAACACGGCCTGATGTCGGGCCTGATTATCATTTTTTCGGCCCTGGGCGGTACCACCGGCTCCATCATTACCGGCAATATTTTCCAGCATTTCGGAGGCCAAACGGCGTTTTATTTTTCACTCATTCCCATCGCAATCCTCATTGTAGGCCTCTTTTTCTTCCAGAAGTTGGTTAGGAATGATGAATGATGAATCATTCATCACTCATCATTCATCACTCATCACTCATCATTCATCACTCCCTCATGTCCATCTCCATCGAGCAACTTTCCCCCCTCTACGAAGCGGTTCAGTCGGGCGAGGTATTTCCGGACTCCAAGTTTTTTACAGATTGTACACCCAAATCGGCGCCGGAAGCCATCGTAGCAGCCTATGAAGCGGAGTGCCATGCGCCCGGCTTCGACCTGAAAGCATTTGTCACGGCACATTTCGACTTCCCTGTCGACCCAGACACAGGCTACCAGTCGGATAGCAGGCCTTTGCGCGAACACCTCGACCAACTCTGGAATGTGCTGCAACGCGGTCCCGATAATACTCAGGAAAGCACCCTCATTCCTTTGCCCGGGCGGTATATCGTGCCGGGTGGACGATTCCGCGAAGTGTATTACTGGGACAGTTATTTTACCATGTTGGGCCTGAAGGCATCAGGACGGGTGGATTTGATTGAGGACATGGTGGACAACTTTGCCTGGCTGATAGATGAAATCGGATTTATCCCCAACGGCAACCGAACTTATTACCTGGGGCGCTCCCAGCCACCTTTTTTTGCCCTGATGGTGCAGGTGCTGGCTTCTGTGAAAGGGGAAAGTGTTTTGCTGCATTACCGCCCCCAACTGGAAAAAGAATACGCTTTCTGGATGGAAGGGGAAAATGGCCTGGATGAGTCCACTCCTGCTCACCGACGTGTTGTGCAAATGCCGGATGGCTCCATTCTGAACCGTTACTGGGACGACTGCGATACACCCCGCCCGGAAGCCTATATTGAAGATGTGCATGTGGCACAAGAATCGGGCCGCGATACGGCTACCATGTACCGCCATATCCGCGCCGCCGCCGAATCGGGATGGGATTTCAGCAGCCGCTGGTTTGCCGACGGCATGCACATGAATACAATTGAAACGACTGATCTGATTCCCGTCGACCTGAATTGTCTGCTGTATTTTCTGGAAAAAACGCTGCTTCAGATACATCGAATGATGCCCGATCGCACGGCTACCGATGTAATCAAAGAAAAAGCGCGCCGCCGCAAAAACGCCATTCAGGCGTACTGCTGGGACGAATCGGTAGGTTTTTACAAGGATTACAACCATGTGCGCGGCGCTATGTCGGAGCAACTGACCCTGGCTGCTGTTTTTCCACTTTTCTTCAACATTGCCGAGCCGGATCAGGCGGCGTATGTAGCCGACCGGCTGGAAGAAAAATTCCTGCACTCGGGCGGACTCGCCACCACCCTCGTTCGCTCGGGCCAGCAGTGGGATGCACCCAACGGCTGGGCGCCCCTGCAATGGATGGCCTATCAGGGATTGTTGAATTATGAACACAATGACCTGGCAGAAACAATCCGCCAATGCTGGTGTGCACTGGGCGAAAAAACATACGCAGAAACGGGCAAAATGATGGAGAAATACAACGTCATGGACAATGGCCTGAAAGCCGGCGGTGGCGAATACCCCAATCAGGATGGTTTTGGGTGGACGAACGGGGTGTATCTGGCCATGCAGGAGTAATTATTGTTAAAGATACAATAACACCTCTACTGGTATCCGGGCATTTTATGAATCTTGTGAGGAAAACAATCCTTGCATGAATTTTCCATACCCTCTCCTGCGTTTACTCCCCTTCACCGCCTTTTTATTTTGCTCATTCCATACCTTTTCCCAACAGGCTTTGGTAAAAGGTGTGCTGACCGAAACCGGTACCAATGCACCCCTTGCCTTCGCCAGTGTGCGCCTATTGCATTTGCCCGATAGCCAGGCCGTCAGTGGCGCCTTGACGGACGAGGCTGGCCGTTTTCAGATCGGGGTTGCATACGGGGCATATTTCGCCGAAATCGAATATATTGGATTTGAAAAAATCCGCACGGAAGCGTTTACCCTCCATAAAGAACACAGTCAGCACGACCTGGGCACCTTACACCTGGCGGCTTCTGCGCATTCGCTTGATGAAGTGGAAGTGACGGCAGAAAAGAGTACGATGTCGCTATCTCTCGACAAAAAGATATTCAACGTCGGGAAAGACCTCGCCAACGCAGGCGGCAATGCGACCGATATTCTCACCAATATCCCTTCGGTGTCCGTCGACCCCGAAGGCACCGTGAAACTGCGCGGCAGCGACAATGTACGCATCCTGATCGATGGCAAACCTTCCGGACTGGTCAGTTTTAAAGGCAGCAGCGGATTGCAACAATTGCAGGCCAGCATGATCGAGCGGGTGGAAATCATCACCAATCCATCGGCGCGGTATGAAGCGGAAGGTTCGGCAGGCATCATCAATATTGTCCTGAAAAAAGACCAGAAACAGGGTTTTAACGGCTCAGTGGAGGTAATAGCAGGCAATCCGACCAATTTCGGGGCGGCCGCCAACCTGAATTACCGCCATCGGAAAATCAACTTTTTTATCAATTACGGTATTTCCTACCGCGATTCTCCTGGCGGCGGATCCTTGTTGCAGAACCGCAGTTCGGGTGACACCACCTATATCCTGCGGCAAACCACGACCAATAAATTTCAGGGTCTGAACAACAACGTTCGGGGCGGTATTGACTACTTTTTTAATGAAAACAGCATCCTCACGGGTTCCATGCTCTGGCGCCGCAGCGACGCACGCCGTTTGACGGATATTCGCTACGAAGATTTCCTCTATTCACTTGATCAGCCAACCGGCTATACCTTGCGCCAGCAGGATGAAACGGAAGACGAACCCAACTCGGAATACTCGCTCGTGTACAAACGCAAATTCGGGCGCGAAGGCCACGAACTGACTGCCGAAACCAAATACCTCAACTACTGGGAACATTCCGACCAGTCGTTCCCGCAGCGCACCTTCGATTCAAACGGCGTGGAAGACCTCGGCAAAGCGCTTTTCCAAAAATCGCTCAATGACGAATACGAAAATCAGTACCTCCTTCAGGTCGATTACGTGCGACCAGTGGGCAAAGACGGTAAATTTGAAACCGGCCTGCGCAGCAGTTTCCGCGATATGGTGAACGACTATGTGGTAACGGAGAAAAATGTGGACGGCTCGTTTTCTACCGTGCCCGGTCTTGATAACTACTTCATTTACAAGGAAAATATCAACGGCGCGTATGTCATTTATGGAAATAAGCGCCGCAAATTTTCCTGGCAGGCAGGCGTGCGCGCCGAACACACCGATGTGAACACTATCCTGCGTGAAACCAACGAAGAAAACCCGCGCAACTATTTCAACTTTTTCCCCAGTCTGCACCTCACGTACGAACTTCCGCAAAACAATGCCGTGCAGTGGAGTTACAGCCGCCGGGTGCGCCGTCCGGTGTACAATGATCTGAGTCCGTTTTCGACCTTCACCGACAGCCGCAACTTCTGGAGCGGCAATCCCGACCTCGATCCGGAATACAGCGATGTGGTCGAACTGGGACACATTCTGTACATGGGGAAAGGCTCCATCTCCTCGTCGGTGTATTTCCGCCATACCATCGATAAAATTGACCGCATTCGCCAACTCGACGCTGCTGGCAATGCCACCACCCGGCCCGAAAACCTGCGCGGAGAAAACGCGCTGGGCATAGAATTTACATCCTCCTATTCGCCCAAAAAATGGTGGAAACTGGATATGAACGCCAATTTCTTCCACGCAGAAATAGACGGTAGCAACATCGAATCGGCCTACAAAACGGCTACTTATTCGTGGTTTGCACGTGGTACCTCCAAATTTCTGTTTCCGAAAGACTTTGATTTTCAGATACGCGGCAACTACGAAGCGCCGCAAAAAACGACCCAGGGCAGCCGCAAAGCGCTTTATTTCTTCGATCTGGCCGCCAGCAAGGACGTGCTGAACAAAAAAGGCACGCTCACACTCAACGTATCCGACCTGTTCAACACGCGCAAGTGGCGCAGCATCACCGAAGGCGAAAATTTCCGCACGGAAAGTACATTTCAGTGGCGCCGCAGGCAGGTGAACCTGACATTTAGTTACCGCATGAACCAGAGCAAGGCGGCGGCGAAAAAGATGGTGGAAGAGTAAATCCGAAAGGGGGCAGTTCACACAAATTGCATTTCAGACATTGATACTTGAAACCGTTGAGGTGTTCATTTCTTAACTCCTAAAAGTATCAACCATGAAACAACTTTTGTATTGCGCCTTTTTCCTGGGAGGCATTGCAATGTTTACTGGCGTGCAGGGCTGCTGCACGCCCAACGCAACACTGGGCTCGCAGCCCGTCGGCTTGCGCCCTCAGGAAACTAGCATGTGGTGTTGGGCCGCCAGTGGTGAAATGTGTATGGATTTTCTCGGACGTGACGTCACACAATGCGACCAGGCCAACAAACGCTTCGGGCGTACTGATTGCTGCAACAGTTCGGTCCCTTCTGATTGTGTAAATGGCGGATGGCCCGAATTCGACAAGTATGATTTTACCTTCAACACCACCAGCGACACTCCACTGAGTTGGGATGCCTTGAAAACGCAGATTTATTGTTTTAAAAAACCCTTTGCCTTCTCCTGGCACTGGAACGGCGGCGGTGGCCACATGATGGTAGTGACCGGATACGCTCAAATTGGTTCTACACGTTATGTAGCCATCAATGATCCCTGGGCGCCCAATAGAGGCGATCAACGTTTTATCACATACGAGGAATTCGTCAGTGGCTCCGATCATACGCACTGGGACGATTACTACAATATCACTAAAAAATAACCACCTCAAAAACGTTTTGCCATGAAAATTCAACAATTTCTGCTTCCTGCTTTCTTGTGCCTTGCCGTGATGGCACACGCGCAAGACAATCAAAGAGAAGAAGCCGCACTCAAAGCCCTTCAGGATTACAAACAACTGGCGGCGATGCAATCTGACCGAATTTCAGCCCAGTCGCTTGAAAAAACCACCTTGGGACAAAGAATCGACCACCAGATCATCGGACTGGAAGACCTGCGTGGATACAAAACGGGCAATGACCCCAAATCCATTATTCGCCCTATCAAACGTGCTACATATCCCATACTCGACGCCAATGGCGTGACGATTTCTTCCATTGAAATAGAACAGGTTAATGGCAAATGGCAGCCCGCTCAATTGGGCAATCGCGCCTATGTTCAGATGTTTGAAGAAGTGCGCAAAGCCAACGGGCTTAAACCTTCGGATGCAAGTCTCGTACGTGTACCCGGTTTCAATGTGTACTTTCTGGCACGTGAACAGAGCGGCCGACTGGAGTTCTCTTTGCTCAATGAGTCGCCCATGGCCGATATTTCACCCCGACAATTCATAGATGCCCGTACCGCACTCGATCGACTGGTGCCCGCTGCGCAGAAATACAACGGACTGCCCTGGTAGCATACAGGTGAAAATTAAGACAACAGGCCTATTCCTCTATTGCGGGAATAGGCCTGTTTTTTTATTGAATGCCTGTAATTCCACTGCTTACATTTGCTCAAAATTGTTCTTCCCCCGTTTATGAAAAAAATACTCTTGTTTTCCGTTTTGCTGTCGGCCATTTTTAGCAGTTCCAATGCCCAGCAAATTGTTCGCTTGTACCCAGGCGTGGCTCCAGGTTCCGAAAACTGGAAATATTCCGAACGCACCGATACAATGCCCCAGGATCACGTCATCTGGACGAGCAATGTAAAAGACCCTACGCTCACTATTTTTAAGGCGCCACGCCCGAATGGCGTAGCCATGATTGTATGCCCAGGTGGCGCCTTTCGTGGCCTGGCAATCGGCCACGAAGGCTACGACGTGGCGGCCTGGCTCAATGAAAGAGGCATTACAGCCCTGATACTCAAATACCGTGTATTGAATGGCGGCGCGGAAGCCGATCCGGGTTTTATGCACGATTTCCAGACACTAAATTTCGCGCGTATCGATTCTGTGAATATGCCGATTGTGCCATTGGCGGTGGCCGACGGGAAGGAGGCCGTGCGCTACGCTCGCTCGCATGCCGCTGAACTGGGCATCGACGCAGACCGTATCGGCATGATCGGTTTTTCGGCCGGCGGAACCCTGATAGCCTCGGTGGCACAGACCTACGATGCGGAAAGTCGGCCCGATTTTATCGCGCCCATTTATGCCTATGCCGGTGCTGTGCTGGGCGGAGCCGTGCGGGCCCATGCACCGCCGATGTTTCTGGCCTATGCTGCCGACGACGCCATAGCAGCCGGCAACCCTGACCTGTACCGGAAATGGCAGGCTGCCGGTGTTGCTGCTGAAATGCACGTGTATGCGAGTGGCGGACACGGCTTCGGATTGCGCACACAAGGACTTCCTTCCGACATGTGGGCCAAGGATTTTGAGTCCTGGCTCTGGATGCAAAATTTAACCACCACCAAACAGAATGCTGTGTTGCGCTCCCGATTTGAACGCGCTCAAATAGCAGGCTGGAAAGAACAAGGAGAAAAACGTATGCAAGAAGACTGGCCCTGGCTCGGGCGTTATGCTGCGGACAACCGCGCCCTGCCCAAACTGAAAGCCGGCGAAAAACGCGTGGTGTTTATGGGCAACTCCATCACCGAATTCTGGTCGACTACCGATTCGGCCTATTTTGCCGGAAAACCCTACGTCAATCGCGGCATCAGCGGACAAACCACGCCTCAAATGCTGCTGCGTTTCCGGCAGGATGTCATCGATCTGAAACCAGCCGTGGTAGTCATCAAGGCGGGCATCAACGACATCGCCGAAAACACCGGTCCGATTTCACTGGAAGCCGTGGCCGGCAACATCGCTTCCATGGCAGAACTGGCCAAAGCGCACGGCATTCGCGTCATCCTGTGCTCGGTGCTGCCTGCCTACGATTTTCCCTGGAACCCTGGCATGAAACCGGCCGACAAGGTGATTCAACTCAATGCCATGATCAAGAAATATGCGCAGAAAAACGATTGTATCTGGGTGGATTACCACTCGGCCATGAAAGATGCCCGCAACGGCCTGCCGGTCGAACTGGCCGATGACGGCGTACACCCCTCGCTGGCAGGGTACAAGATCATGGAAAAAATGATCGATAAGGCCATTGCGGAAGCGCTGAAATGAAAAAAAACAACTTTACCATGCATAAATTAACCATTACCCTCCTTTTCTCCCTGCTTTTGAACGCCGCTTTCGCGCAAATGCGCACCGGCGAAAAAGTGGCCGTCACTGGTACCGAATCGGGCCAGGTGCGCGGCTACATCAACAACGGCATCAACACGTTCAAGGGCATTCCGTACGCCCAGGCGGCGCGTTTTATGCCGCCACAAAAACCGGCGCCCTGGACAGGTGTGCGCAGTTCGATGACCTACGGGCCGGTGTGTCCCCTGATCGATCCGACGACTTCGGTGTCCGATGAAATCGAGTTCGTGTTCAACCACAATTGGGGTTATCCCAATGAAAACTGCCTGGTGCTGAACGTGTGGACGCCCGGCCTAAACGACGGCAAAAAACGCCCCGTCATGTTCTGGATTCACGGCGGCGGCTTCACCGCAGGTTCGTCGCAGGAACTGCCTTCCTACGACGGTGAGAACCTGAGCAAAAAAGGCGATGTGGTGGTCGTTTCCATCAACCACCGCCTCAATATTCTCGGCTTTCTCGACCTCTCGGCGTATGGCGACAAATACAAACAATCGGCCAACCTGAGCATTCTCGACATGGTGGCAGCGCTGGAATGGGTAAAAACCAATATTGCCAATTTCGGCGGCGACCCCAACAACGTGACCGTTTTCGGGCAGTCGGGCGGCGGCGCCAAGGTGAACACGCTCATGGCCATGCCTTCTGCCAAAGGGCTGTTTCACAAAGCCATCAACCAGAGCGGTTCTTTCCGCACGGCCATGCTGGAAAAATCGGAAACGCAGGCCATTACCGCCGAAGTGCTGAAAACGCTGGGCCTGAAACCCGAGCAGATCGATTCCCTGCAAACCATTCCGTATCCGCAACTGGCCGCAGCAGGCAAAAAGGCCTTAAAAACCATCGAAGCCAAAATGAAGGCGGAAGGAAAACCTGTTCCCGGTTTCGGCCTGAGTTGGGGGCCCAGCCACGACGGCGAGGTGCTGCCTTACCAGTTGTTTTCCAATGAAGCGATGGAACTGTCGAAAAACATACCACTGTTGATCGGCACCACCAAAAACGAGTTTTTCTCCTCATTGATGGCCGGGCTCACCAATGGCACCCAGGAGCAGGTGAACGAATACATCAAAAAACAATATGGCGACAAAGCCGACGCCTACGTGGCTGCCGTGAAAAAAGCCTGGCCACAGGACACCAAACCGTCCGATTTAATCGACATCGACACGCGTTTCCGGCCCGGCGCGGTGGTGCAGGCCAACCTGAAATCGGCCGTAACAGGCGGCGCGCCTGTGTACATGTACCTCTTCACCTGGCAGTCGCCCGTGCTGGATGGCAAATACAAGGCCCTGCACTGCATGGAACTGCCGTTTGTGTTCAACAACATCGGCCGCTGCAAGGAAATGACCGGCGGTGGCAAACAGGCGGAAGTGCTGGCGGCCAAAATGAGCCAATCCTGGATCAGTTTCGCCCGCACCGGCAACCCCAACACACCGGGACTGCCGCGCTGGCAAGCCTACAACACGCGCAATACGCCTACGATGTACTTCGACAACCTGTGCGTGGTGAAATCGCAGCAGGACAAGGATTTGATGGAGTTGGTATCGCCTTGATATTTCGAAATTCGGTGTTCGGCGTTCGATATTTTTTGAATTTTGAACACCGAACACCGAATGTCGAACACCGAAGTAAAAGGTGAAGGATTGAATGTGAGAAGTAACTGCTGCGTCAAGCCTGCGTTTCGGTATTGGTAAGTTCGGAGCCGTAGTAAAAAAAATAATGCTTAAAGTCTTGAAAAGCATGGAAATGGATTGATCACATCTATTCATTTCCTGATTGCGCCAACCGTTCATTTGCCCATGCCATCATGGTTTGGGCGGCAGGGTGGTCCGGGAATAAAAAGAGAACCAGTTCTAGGTCGCGTTGAAAGGCGCGTAAAAACCTGATATGGGATTTTACCGCAGTATCAGTGGCAAGTGCCATGGCGTCATCTACATCAGACTGTACGGTTTGGTATAATGCAAGGTTAAAAAATGCAGTACCATTATCCGGCTCCTTTTGAATAATTTCCCTCGCCATTTCAACAGCACGGACAAGGTAATTGGGCGCGTCTGGTAATTCGAGTTTTAAGTTGATTAAATAAAGTAAAAACTGGTTCCAATTAGATGCAGATGAAAATTTGAGCGCATTTTCCACATCATTTTGGGCCAATTCGTAATGTCCTAGCCATAAATATGTTTCGCCTCGATTCTCATAAGCCCAAGCATAGTTAACGTCTAACTCAATGGCTTTATTCAAATCACTAATCGCCTGGTCAAATTTGTTCATCAGCCGGAAAATTGTTCCGCGAAAAGCATAAACTCCGCCAGATTTGTTATTTAATTCAATAACATTATTCAGATCGCTGATTGCCTCGTCAAATTTATTCATCAATCTGTAAGTTTCTCCGCGATTGAGGTAAGCCCAGGCATATTTGTCGTCTAATTCAATGGCTTTGTTCAGATCGCTGATGGCTTCGTCGAATTTGTTCATTTGACGGTAAGTATCTCCGCGGTTGGCATAAGCCCAGTCATATTTGTCGTTTAATTCAATGGCTTTGTTCAGATCGCTGATGGCCTCGTCGAATTTGTTCATTTGACGGTAAGTATCTCCGCGGTTGGCATAAGCCCAGTCATATTTGTCGTTTAATTCAATGGCTTTGTTGAGGTCGCTGATTGTCTCTTCAAACTTGTTCATTAGACGGTAAGTTACACCGCGGTTGGCATAAGCCCAGTCATATTTGTCGTTTAATTCAATGGCTTTGTTAAGATCGCTGATTGCCTCTTCAAACTTGTTCATTAGACGGTAAGTTACACCGCGAGAGGCATAAGCCCAGTCATATTTGTCGTTTAATTCAATGGCTTTGTTGAGGTCGCTGATTGCCTCTTCAAACTTGTTCATTAGACGGTAAGTTACACCGCGAGAGGCATAAGCCCAGTCATATTTGTCGTTTAATTCAATGGCTTTGTTCAGATCGCTGATGGCCTCGTCGAATTTGTTCATTTGACGGTAAGTATCTCCGCGGTTGGCATAAGCCCAGTCATATTTGTCGTTTAATTCAATGGCTTTGTTCAGATCGCTGATGGCCTCTTCAAACTTGTTCATTAGACGGTAAGTTACACCGCGAGAGGCGTAAGCCCAGGCATATTTGTCGTCTAATTCAAGGGCTCTGTTGAAATCGCTGATTGCCTCGTCGAACTTGTTGATTTGACGGTAAGTTTCTCCGCGAGAGGCGTAAGCCCAGGCATATTTGTCGTTTAGATCGATAGATTTGCTTAGATCGCTGATTGCCTCGTCGAACTTGTTGATTTGACGGTAAGTTTCTCCGCGAGAGGCATAAGCCCAGGAATATTTGTCGTTTAATTCAATGGCTTTGTTCAGATCGCTGATTGCCTCGTCGAATTTGTTCATTTGACGGTAAGTTTCTCCGCGATAGGTGTAAGCAAAAGTAAACTTGTCGTCTAATTCGATAGATTTGCTTAGATCGCTGATTGCCTCGTCGAACTTGTTGATTTGACGGTAAGTTTCTCCGCGGTTGGCATAAGCCCAGGAATATTTGTCGTTTAATTCAATGGCTTTGTTCAGATCGCTGATTGCCTCGTCGAACTTGTTCATTTGACGGTAAATTTCTCCGCGGTTGGTATAAGCCCAGGAATATTTGTCGTCTAATTCAATGGCTTTGTTCAGATCACTGATTGCCTCGTCGAATTTGTTCATTAGATGATAAGTTTCTCCGCGAAAGGTGTAAGCAAAAGTATACTTGTCGTCTAATTCAATGGCTTTGTTAAAATCTTCCACTGCATTTTCATAATCACTTTTTAATTGAAACTCGTATCCCCGTAAACCATACACTTTTGAGGTCACGGAAGACTCGATTTTAGCATATTTCAAAATTTTAGCCAGGATTTCTATAGTCGGATCGCTCCTGTTTTCCTTGTAATCTTGTACAAACTGAACAAGTCGCTCACCTTTTAGAAAACTGCAAAAATTTCCACAATCAGCCTCTGCATCCTGCAATGTTTCTGCCCACAACTTTGCCAATGTTGCCTTTTCAAACAAATGCCTCACGAAACCATTGACCACAAGAGGCGTGTTTTTCTCCGGATGCGCACAAAAATGATGGTACATTGCTTCCCGGGCAAACTGACACCAGGATTCGTTTTTGATTTCCTGCTCGGCCTCCAGGCCCAGGGAAGTCTGTTGGCTTTCGTAGTATGCGGCCAGTTTTTCGTGAAGTTCTGCCCATGTTTTGGGCGATTTCATTTTGAGGTTGCGCAGCATTTGTTCTCTTACAACAGGGTGGTAGGTATTCTTGCCACCACGCTGCTCGAAAAAGGGCATACTGCTCAACCAGTTAAAATACTCCTCGGTATTTTCATCACTTTCCATCAATAGTTCAATGATGTCCTGATTGATCTCGCGGGGCAAAGCCATGTACTGCGCTACTTTCTTTTTCAGGGGATCATCCACCCATCTTAAAAAACGCTCGACGGCGGTCTGGCTGACATCGAAAACTTCTTCCGGGGTATTGGGCGAGGCTTCGGCCAGTGTTGCCAGCAATACGGGCAGGCGACCGGAGACGTGGAGGATAGAATTGACCAATGTTTCGTCTGTTATTCCCCGCCTCAAAAGATATTCACGGGCTTCTTCTTCTGTAAAAGGGTCGACGGGAATAGAAACACTGAGTTCGTGATAAGTAGACCACACATTCGGGTCGAGTTTTTCACGACCTGAAATGACCAGTATGATACCACTGGAAAACAGTTCGTCATCCAGTAGGTGTACCAGCCAGTTTTCAAGTACTGATTCCACGATTTCATAGGTGTCGACAAACAGAAAAACTTTGTGTTTCTCTGTGATTTCGCTTATCTCTTTCAACCACAGCGGCGTCAGCACCTTTTCCGGCTCTCTTAGAAGAAGCACATCGTCTTTGTTACCAATTTTTTTTGCTACAAAAGCGGACCAGGAGCCCACTTGTTTGGCTACCGAGTCCGTATCGATCATGTCCAGTATGGGGGCTGCTCCTGGCACACTGTATTTGAGGGCTTTAGTACCTGTTCTGACCAAGGTACTACCGATAAATTCGCCAACATTTTGTGGGTAGTCGGGGTCGGCTTCCAGTTCCTGTTTTTTTTGCCGGTAGAGTTTGTAGCGTTTGCTAAACTCTTTGAGTTCACAACCTGCTTTTTCGAGTTGTTCAGCCACCTCGCCCATAAAAGCCGTAACACTTTTCACGCCTTCATCTGTGTAGGCAAACCGGGCATTGTGTTGTTGGGCAATTTGAATAAATTGCCGGGTGAGCGTCGTTTTCCCAACTCCGCCCTGCCCGAAAATGTTGAAAATATTGATAAAATGGGGCTCTTCGGTTGATCGGACAATGTTTTCGCGAAAAGCCGCCAGGTGCTGGGCACGACCGATAAAGGTAACCTGTTGAAGGCGTTGTTTCTTTTCTTTCAGAGACAGGGGTTTGGGCATCGGCTATAATTTGACAGAATATTGATACATTTTTATCATGCGAAAATAAGTGAAAGTGTGCTTTGTTTTTAAAAAAATCGCAGGATTTGAATAGTATTTTGATTTTTGGGGTTCTTTTTTATCAAAGAAAGAGAACAGTAAAGCAGGATGACTCATCTCACCTTCGCCATCTCCCGACAAACCCCTTCCTTCTTCCCATCTCCATCTACAAATCCTCCCAACTTTGCCCAAAAAACATCCATGCGCCAAACGATTCCCACTTGCCTGATTGCACTCGTTTTTATTCCCCGCATCTTTTCAGTTACCACCGGAAGATTGTTTTGGCGCGGCAAAGTGCAGCCCGAAACAGGCATCCTGCTCAATGAAATTCCAAACGGCATATATATGTTGCGCATTCAAAATGAGCACGAAAGTATTGTATTGAAAGGCATAAAACGGTAGTTGGGTCACCTTTTGGCGATTAGCGGCTAACCAGTTTTAACTTGCCATTTTTGGGATAGGTATTTTATTTAAAATCTTTACAGGCACAGGCAACATTGAACAATTGGTTGCCGTCTTTCGTGTTTTACAGTGTTTTGGTGCTGCGTGGCACATGGCATGGAGAATGGGAGAGGAAATTTGAGGGGTTGAGATGATGAGGGGTTGAGGGGTTGAGAAGGGATAACCTTGGCCGTTCAATCATCATGTTCAAATGCCAGGAGCAAAGCACCCCGAAAACACAAGAACACCAAAACACAAAAACACCAAAACACCCTACAAAGCATTACCTTCGCAGCATGAAGCGTCTCTTCATATGGATATTGATCTTGCAATTTGCTACCGGCCACAACCTGCTGGAAGAGGCGCTGCGTTTGCCTATGTTGCTGGATCATTACCGGCTGCACCAGTCAGAAACGCCGGGATTGTCGTTTGGCGTTTTTTTGAAAGACCACTACCTCAACCTGCGACATCAGCATCAATGCGACGCACATGCACAATTGCCGCTGCATTGTTCGCATGGCGCACTGGCAGAATCCACTCTTCCTTGTCCACTTCCGGCTGTTTTTCCACCTTGTTGGGAAAATGTAAGATCAGATGCCGGGTTACCGGTAGATGACTCCCTGTTGCCCACCGGCAACTATGAATCGGGCCTTTTCCGCCCACCAATAGCGTAATGAGAGCCCGATCGGGCTCATTCCAACATTTTCAAGGAAATTTTTTGTGTTGCAGTAAAACTGATGGGACTGTGCTGTCAGTCTCGTTCTGCGACACTTGTTACGCTACCTCTTTTATAATATGTTTCAAAAAATAATTGCTTTTTCGCTCCACAACAAGCCGCTTGTGGGCTTTATGGTATTGGCATTGGTGCTGGCAGGTATTTGGTCGTTCAGCCGCCTGCCCATCGACGCCGTACCGGATATTACAAATAATCAGGCCCAGGTACTCACCGTATGTCCCACACTCGCCACGCAGGAAGTGGAACAATACGTGACGGCGCCCATCGAAAATGCCGTGCGAAACCTGCCCGGCGTGTTGGAATTGCGTTCCATTTCACGCTTTGGACTGAGTGTAATTACGGTGGTTTTTCGCGAGGATATGGACACGTATCAGGCCCGTACCCTGCTCAACGAGAAACTTCAAACCATAGAAATACCGAACGGCGCAGGCCGTCCCGAACTGGCGCCTATTTCCACAGGTCTGGGTGAAATTCTCCACTACCGCATCGAACCCAAACGGGGCTACGAGGGTAAGTATTCAGCCATGGAATTGCGGAATGTCCAGGACTGGATCATCAAAAAACAACTGGCCGGCATTCCCGGCGTGGTGGAGATCAACAGTTTCGGCGGGTATCTGCAGCAGTATGAAGTAGCCATCACACCCGAACGACTGCGCGCGGCTGGTGTGAGTATTTCCGAAGTATATGCCGCGCTCGAACAGGCCAATGAAAACACCGGCGGCGCTTATATCGAAAAAAATGCCTCCGCCTATTTCATTAGAAGTGAAGGAGTTGTGAAGAGCCTGGATGATATACGCAGCATTTCCGTACGGCCCAACCTGCACGGAGGCGGCCTGAAAATCGGCGATGTGGCCGACGTCCGACTCGGCCATGCGCTGCGTTACGGCGCTGTGTCGCACAACGGACAGGGTGAAATTGTACTCGGCATTGTCATGATGCTCAAAGGTGAAAATGCTGCGCAAGTCATTCGCCGGGTAAAAGACCGCCTGGCGGAAATCACCCCCAGCCTGCCTGAGGGCATTCAGGTGACGACCTTTCTGGATCGGGAGAAATTCGTGAATCGGACGGTCAGCACCGTGCAAAAAAACCTGATTGAAGGCGCCCTGATCGTGGTATTCGTATTGGTATTGCTGGTAGGCAACCTGCGTGCGGGTTTTATCATTGCTTCGGTCATTCCGCTGTCGATGCTGTTTGCCATTACCATTATGCAAATGACGGGCCTGACCGCCAACCTGATGTCGCTGGGCGCCATCGACTTCGGGTTGATCGTGGACGGGGCGGTTATCATCGTAGAAGCCACCCTGCACCACCTGCGTCATTTTGCCCTGCACAAACGACACGGAGAGGAAATGTCGGTACAACTGACACGTACGGAAATGGACGACAGTGTGCGCACTTCCGCCCAAAGTATTATCCGTTCCTCGGTGTTCGGGGTTTTTATAATCCTGATCGTGTACCTGCCTATTTTGTCGCTGGAAGGCATCGAGGGAAAAATGTTCAAGCCGATGGCGCTTACGGTGTCATATGCCTTGCTGGGCGCCTTGCTGCTCTCCCTTACGTATGTTCCGGTGGCTTCAGCGCTGTTTTTGAACAGAAATATCAACCTGCGTTACACCTTTGCCGACCGGCTGATGGCGCGTATTCAACGGGTGTACACGCCTGTTTTGAGGGCCGCCTTGCAGGTGCCTCGCATCGTGCTGGGCTTGACGCTGGTGTTTTTTGCGATAGCGCTGGCCGTGTTCATGCGGCTGGGCGGCGAGTTTTTGCCGACGCTCGACGAGGGCGACATCATGATGCACGGGTTTTGCAAACCGGGTACCTCGCTCACACAAACCATTGCCAGCCACGACCTGGCGCAAAAAGTGATTCTGGAAAATTTCCCTGATGAGGTAGAGCAAGTCATTTCCAAAATCGGCACGGCGGAAATTCCGACCGACCCCATGGCTCCGGAAACGGCCGATAACCTGATTCTGCTGAAAGACAAATCGCAGTGGACACGTACGCATTCAAAAAGCGAACTCGTGGAAATGATTTCCGAAAAAGTGCGGGAAGTGCCGGGCATGGCATTCGAATTTACGCAGCCCATCAAAATGCGTTTCGACGAAATGATGACCGGCGTGCGCTCCGATATTGCCATCAAGATTTTTGGCACCAACATGGATTCGCTGGCGGCCATCGGCGACCGCACCAGCCGACTGATTCGGGATGTGCCGGGTGTGACCGATCTCAAGGTGGAACAAGTGGAAGGTTTGCCGCAAATTGCTGTAGTATATGATTATCAACGACTTGCGCGGTATGGACTACGCGTAAAACAGGTAAACGATGCCCTGCGCTCGGCATTTGCAGGCGCAGTGGCTGGTACGGTGTATGATGAAGGCCGCAAATTCGATCTCGTGCTTCGATTTGACAATTCGGGCGATCAGCGCCGCGACCTGGCCGATGTGCAGCAATTGCCCATTACCACTTCCGAAGGTTCATTTGTGCCACTCAGCGAGGTGGCTACGGTGGAATACCGATTGGGCGCTGCACAGATCAGCCGTGACAATGCGCAACGCCGCATCGTGGTGGGCGCCAATGTGCGCGGCCGCGACGTGGAAAGCGCCATCATCGACATTGAAAAAATCCTGTCGGAAGACCTGAAACTCCCCACAGGTTATGTGGTGACGTATGGCGGTCAGTTCGAGAACCTGCAAGCCGCCAAAGCGCGGCTGGCGGTGGCCGTGCCATTGGCACTGGGGCTCATTCTGGCGCTGCTGTATTTTGCCTTTAACTCCCTGAAAGAGAGCCTGTTGATTTTCTCGGCGATACCGATGTCGGCCATTGGTGGCGTCTTTGCGCTGTGGCTACGAGGCATGCCGTTTTCCATCTCGGCGGGCGTGGGCTTTATTGCCTTGTTTGGCGTCGCCGTGTTGAACGGTATCGTGCTGATTGCCTATTTTAATGAACTGGAAAAAGAAGGTAGAAAGCAGGTGTACGAACGCATCATGCTGGGGGCCTCCATTCGCCTGCGGCCGGTATTGATGACCGCAGCGGTGGCTTCGCTGGGCTTTTTGCCCATGGCATTGTCTACAGGCGCCGGCGCGGAAGTGCAACAACCGTTGGCGACGGTAGTCATTGGTGGTCTGGTGACCAGCACCTTGCTCACGCTGGTGGTGTTGCCAGTACTATATGCGATATTTTTCAGGGATAAAACTGCCTAGAGATGCTCCGTCCTGTAGTAAATGTCGCTCATGGCAATGGCATATCCGATGGAATGCAAGGGAATGTGTTCATCCATCCCTTCCGTACTTTCCATGTGCCAAAGGTTGCCGGAGCTGCGTCTGGAAATCCTGACCAGCGGTTTGTCCTGCACAACCATCAGGTATTCCTGAAACGTGGGCAACAAAGCATAGTCCATAAATTTTTGACCCCTGTCATAATTTTCCGTACTGCCGGAAGCCACTTCGACAATCAGCAATGGATTCATTACCACGTCTTTACGCCCCTGAAAATAGTCGGGATGTTCAAACAACACCACGGCATCCGGGTAATAAAAGGTTTGAATATCGGGTATCCAGATTTTGGTGTCGCTGTTGCTGACCAGATAAGGCAGGTTATGGCGCCGGATCAGGTTGTTCAGGGCAGTAATGATGTTACTGGCTATCGTGTTGTGTTTAAGCGTGCCGCCGGGCATAGGGATTAACTGACCATTAATGAAGTGATGTTTTTGACGTGCAAGTGCTTCCATTTCGAGATATTCCTCGATGGTGTAGCGCTTCGGATTATCGGTGACTGCTGTCATTTTCCCGTTTTTTTCTGCAAACTTAATAAAAAATGAATCTATTTCAAATATGCCATCCTTCAAGGCGCTTATCGTTGCTCCTTGTTTACCTGGCCTGGCTTCCAATGTTGCTTTCGGCTCAACGAACCATTACAGAAGCCGAAGCCCTTCAAATCGTGCGCGAGCGGCATCCGGCTGTTCAGGCGGCTGACGCGTCTATCCGTAGCGCGCAAACCCTGCAATCGGGCGCCTCGCGCACCTGGGAACCTGCTGAGATTTACCACAATATTGCTGCCGACCCGGACCTGGGCATGTTTGGCACCTCGACGTTCGGCGTGACGCAAGCCTTTCCTTCCGGCCGCCAAACGCGTGCCAACCGCCAATTGCACATGCAACAGACTGCCCTGCATCAGGCGGAACGCAGCCTGGTGCAGCACCAACTGACCCGCGAAGTGCGCGATATTTTCCAGCACCTGAGTTATCTTGATGAAAAACGGAAAGTACTCGGTGCGCTCGACAGTCTGTACCAGCAAACAGCACGGGTGGCCGAAAGTCGGTACAAAAACGGTGAGGTGGCTGCCGATGAACGACTGTCGATCCGCGACCAGTCGACGCGTATCCGGCTCGATCTGGAGACGATTAGCCACGAAACAGCCTTTGACCGCGAGGTGCTGGCGCAATTTCTGGGCGAAAACGAGCCCCTGACGCCGGTCATTACTCCTTTCACACGCCGTACGTTTAGCCTGGCCGATACCGCCCGCATCCGGCAAGGCGCCTACGCGATGGTGGATGCTGGAAAAGCCGCCGTATCGGAAGCGATGACAGGCGTGGAAAAGGCCCGGCGCGCGCCTTTGTTTATGGCAGGCATTAATGCACAGTATCTGGCCAACGGAGCGCTGTATCCGGGTTACACCGTAGGGCTACGCCTGCCGCTGGCCGCGCAAAGCCTGCGTGCTCGTTCCTCTGCCTCGATGGCTACTGCGGAAGCCGCCCGCTTTCAGGCAGAAGCCACGGTACGGAGCCAGCAAATGGAACTGGCACACCTGCTGCACGAAGTGGAGAAATACGAAATTTTACTTGAATACTACGAAAAGGAGGGCCAACAGTTGGCCAAAGAATTGCGCCGCAGCGCTTTCCAGCGATACAATGCCGGCGAATCTGATTTCAGCGAACTGGTGCAATCGGCCGACCGTGCCCTGCGCATTGAAATGGAGTACCTCGACAACCTGCACATGCTGAACCGCACGGTGCTGGAAATTGAAATGTTGTTCTGATCTTTTCATTTTAACGTCGGCAGGGTTTCAAACCCTGTCGACGTTCGGAAAACTAATACTTAAAAATTTCTTTCATGAAATATATCATTCTCCCGCTGGCAGCCCTGATGACGTTCGCTGCCTGCAAAAACAAAACTGCCGAAACCACCACGGAAGAACATGGCACCCATTCCGGAATGATCCACCTGAGTGCCGATCAAATCAAAAGATCGGGCGTCGCCTGGAGCGCCGCTGAACAAAAGGCCATCAATGCCGTACTGCCCCTCACAGGCGAACTGCGCATCCAGCCTGAAAACAAGGCAATGGTGAGCGCTCCGGCCGACGGATTTATTACCAGCCTGCATGTACGACTCAATGAATCAGTCAAAAAAGGTGCTGTCATTGCTACCCTGCGCAAAACCGATCTGCTCGACCTGCAACAGTCGTATCTGGAAACCCGCGACCGCATTACCTTCCTGCAATCTGAATACACGCGTTACAATGCCTTGCGCGCCGACGATGCCACGGCAGCAAAAAATGTGCAGAAAGCGCAGTCGGAACTCAAGGCTGCCATTACAACGGGCGAAATGCTGGCCGCCAAACTGAAACTCTACGGTATTGATACACAAAATCTTACCACGGCCAATGTGCGCACCGAACTGACCATCGTTGCACCCTTGTCGGGTGTGGTCACCGATGTGCATCTCAGCAGTGGCGCTGCTGTACAGGCAGGCGCTCCCATCTGCGAAATGGCCGATTTTACGGCCCTGCACGCTGATTTGTTTGTGTTTGAAAAAGACATGTTGAAAGTGAAACCTGGCCAAAAGGTGGACATTTCATTTCCCGGCGCACCCGACAAAAAAGTTACAGCCAGCCTGTTCAGCATCGACCGCACCCTCGACCCCGAAAAAAATGCCGTGCGTGCCCATGCCCGCATCGAGAACAATGCAGGGCTCAACCTCGTCGACGGCGCCTACTGCGATGCCCGGCTTTCCCTGGAAACAGCCGCCCCCACGCCTGTGGTGCCTGCCGATGCCATCGTACGTGAAGGACTCGAAGAATTTATCGTATTGCTCGACCACGAGCAGGATGGCGACGCGTTTTTCAAACCCGTAAAAGTGCAAACCCTCGGCTCTGAAAACGGATTTACGGCTTTTCGCACCGAAACGCCGTTGCCAGCACAAGCCATTATTGTGCAAAAAGGGGCTTATTTCGTGTGGTCACAAGGAAAGGTGGAGGAGTTTGGGGAAGAACATTAGACAGTCGTAAGTCCTGAGTCCTAAGTCCTGAGTCCTGAGTCTGTAGAGTACACCTGATTACCCTTGGTTACTTTTTTATGGAAGCCAATAGTAATCAGGTGTACTCTACAGACTCAGGACTTAGGACTCAGGACTCAGGACTAACGACTATTAATACCCGTACTTCCCTTTCCACTGTTCCCGCAATTGCGCTCGCGTGCGTTCTTCGGTTGGATTGTTACCGGGTTCATACAGGATGGTGCCGTCGATGGCTTCTGGCAGGTTGTCTTGCTGCACAAAATTGCCCTGAAAATCGTGGGCATATTGATACCCGGAGCCGTAGTTGAGTTCTTTCATCAACTTGGTAGGAGCATTGCGCAGGTGCAGCGGAACGGGGAGGCTGCCGGTTTGTTTGACGAGTTGCAGTGCCTTGTTGATCGCCATATAGGAAGCATTGCTTTTTGGCGAGGTAGCCAGGTACACGGCGCATTGGGACAGGATAATGCGCGCTTCGGGCATGCCGATCATTCGAATGGCATCCATGGTAGTGGTGGCCAGTAGCAAAGCATTTGGATTGGCCATGCCGATGTCTTCCGATGCGAGAATGATCATGCGGCGGGCGATAAATTCGATGTCTTCGCCGCCATCGAGCATACGCGCCAGCCAGTACACGGCGGCATTGGGATCGCTGCCGCGCATACTTTTGATGAACGCGGAAATAATGTCGTAGTGTTGCTCGCCGGTTTTGTCGTACAGGGCGGCATTTTGCTGAATCAGGTCGCGCACGAGGTCATTGGTGACCACCAATGGCTTGCCTTCAGCCATTTCCGGGGCGCTGAAATTGGCAATCAGTTCGAGTGCATTCAGCAGCCTGCGCGCATCGCCGCCGGAGTAGAGCAGCATGGCGTCGTATTCCTGGATTTGAATGGGCTGATTTTTCAGGATACTGTCCTCGGCCAGGGCACGGTCTATCAACCCGATCAACTCGTCTTTGCTCAAGTGTTGCAGCACGTACACCTGGCAGCGCGACAGGAGGGCCGGAATCACTTCAAATGAAGGGTTTTCAGTGGTGGCGCCGATGAGCGTCACGATGCCTTTTTCCACAGCCCCCAGCAAGGCATCCTGCTGGCTTTTGGAAAAACGGTGGATCTCGTCGATGAACAGGATTGCGCCTTTTTGCTGAAAAAGGTTTTGTTTTTCCGCACTTTCAATGGCGTCGCGAATGTCTTTCACCCCGGCATTAATGGCTGACAATTGAAAAAACGGCTTTTGCAGGAGTTTGGCAATCAGTTGTGCCAATGTGGTTTTGCCCACGCCTGGCGGCCCCCACAAGATAAATGACGGGATTTTGCCGCGTTCGATGGCCTGCCGCAATACAGCACCTTCGCCTACGAGGTGTTGTTGGCCTACGTAGGTGTCGAGTGATTGGGGGCGCATGCGTTCGGCGAGCGGAGTCATCTGGCAAAGTTATTTGTTATTGGTTATTGGTTATTAGGGGTAGGTAAGGGTTTATTTTCACAAACATTCGGCTTCACTTTTTACATAGATAAACGTCTGTGAAAATAAACCCTTACCTACCCCTAATAACTTAATAACCAATAACAAATAACTTTGCAGGATGAAAACTCAAGTCCTTCTCCTCCTTTCACTACTGGTAGTCACGTTTTTGTCGTTTTGCAAATCTTCGGCGCCGGTGACCAATGCGCCCAAGCCGGGCGAACAATACAACCCGGAAAACGAGCCGCCGCTGGTATCGACGCTGACGATTCCCATTAATATTTCAGTAGATGAACTGATGCGTTCATTGAATACAAAATTGTCCGGAAGGGCTTTGTACGAAGACTATTCCTACACCGACAACGGCAACGACGGGCTGATGATGAATGCCTGGAAAAGCCAGGATATTCGCCTGTTTTTTAGCGGAAATACAATTAAATACCGCATCCCACTCAAACTCTGGTTGAAAAAGGAACTGGTGCTGGGTACCGCCGCCGAAGCGGAAGGAGAACTGGCGCTGAATTTCAAAACCACCTTCAGCATCAACCCCGACTGGAGCCTGAACACCCAAACCGATGTCGAATACCACGAATGGATTGTGAGCCCGTACCTCAAAACCGGCCTGGGCAACATGAGCGTGGAAACGCTGGCCAACCTCGGGCTGAATCGCAGCAAAAAAATGCTGGCCCAAACGCTGGATCAATACGTCAAACAGCAAATCACCCTGCGCCCGTATGTGCAAGATGCGTGGACGGCTTTGCAAGAGCCCGTGTTGTTGGATTCAATGTATGAAATGTGGGTAAAAACCACGCCAACGGGCATCGCCATGACGCCCATCACGACGTACAACAACGCCATTCGGGCAAAAATCGCTGTGGAATGCCTCAATGACGTGAGTTTTGGGAAAAAACCGGCGTTTCGGGAAAATTCCAACCTGCCCAATCTGCGGCTCATCAACGACGCGCCCGACGATTATCAGGTGCGTATTGCCACCGACGTGCCCTTTCCGGAAGCAGAACGCCTGGCGAAAAATATGATGGTCGGACAGGTGTTCGAGTCGGGCAAGAAAAAAGTAAAAGTGGAAGACATCCAGTTGTGGGGCAACAACGACAAAGTGGTGGTGAATTCCAAACTCAGCGGTTCCTTCAATGGCAATATTTACTTTATCGGCAGACCGGAATTCAATCCCCAGAAAAACCAGATCGAAGTAAAAGACCTTGATTTTCATGTAGATACGAAGAGTTTTCTGCTCCGCAGCGCGTCGTGGATTTTCCAGGGGCCCATTAAAAACCAGATGAAAAAAGCCATGACGTTTCCGATGGACGAAAACATCCGTGAACTCAAGGCCTCGGTGCAGGAATCGCTGAATTATTACGAAATTCAGCCGGGCGTGGTGCTCACCGGTACCGTGGATTCGGTGACAGTGGAAAACACACGTGTTACGCCCAGCAGTATCCGCGTCAACTTGTTTTCCAAAGGCAGGGTGAATGTGGATGTGAAAGGCTTGTAATTTGTCGCTTGTAGGCCAGAAATAAATTCCCGAACACGCTCTTATACCTGCGCCATTTTCCACACGGCCCATACCGCCAGCAAAGCAACCAACAGGCTGAGTACAAACAAAAGCATGCGCCCCCAGCGGTACTGTGCTTCTGCATTGGCCTCGGTAACGGGCGTCAGGTAGTTGAACTGATGCGGAACTTTTGCCAGCAATGCCAGTACCACGAAAATAATCGTCGCAATAATCGGCAAGGCAAAAATGAATCCTTTCTCGCCATAACCGTCTGGCTCGCCAGAAACTTTGAAATGGACTGGTATGGTATCGGGCAGTTTGCTGTGATACAGTATGGCCATGGCCCATGCTAAGATCAGGGCGGCTACTGTAGCCAGTTGTACCATCGCTTCTCGCGGTGTATACGGCAATTGCAAAACAGGTCTTTTGTTCATAATGCGTTATTTGTCAATGGATTATCCAAGCAGTCTGCGGTGGTAATTTACTTGCCCGAGGTGGTAGTCGAGGTGGCCGTAGAGGTGTAGCAGCATATAGTCCGTTTTCAGGATTTCACCGCGTTTTTCTTCCGGATAGTCTTTTTGAAAGTCGCTTTCCGACAAGTTTCCAAGGGTTTCTTTTACCACGGCTATCGTCGCGTCTATTTGCACATTCAGTTCCGTACGCGGGATGTTTTTCAGGGAAAATTCATCATCGCGGTGGCGGATATACCCCGTTTTTCCCAGCACGGCTCCGATGAAATGGTTGAGGTTGCCGAGCAGGTGCAGGCACAGATTGCCCGCCGAATTGCTGATGCCGTCGGCTACTACCCAAATGCGGGTTTCGTCGGTGTACAGGTTGATCTCTTCGCGGAGTTTGCGGAGGTCGCGTTCGAAGAGGGAGAGGAGGGCAGGCTGGAGCATGGGAGAGAGTGAGAGAGTGAGAAGGTGAGAGTGTGAGAGAGTGAGAAGGTGAGAGTGTGAGAGAGTGAGAAGGTGAGAGCGTGAGAGTGCGTAGAGTATAGGGTAGGTTGGGTGCAAAATTATGGAGAAACTGGAGTTGGTGTTGGGGATTTTTGGGGGTGGGGGGACGCCGTTTCACCCGCCTGCCCCCGCCCGCCTCCCCCCGCCCGTCTCCCCCCAGGGCGTTGCCCTGGGCTATTGAATACGCCCTTTCAGGGCTTTTTTGAGTGGTAATGTGTGGATTTTTGATTTTTTTCTCTCACTCTCTCACTCTCTCACTCTCTCACTCTCTCACTCTCTCACTCTCTCACTCTCTCACTCTCTCACTCTCTCACTCTCTCACTCTCTGCCCTCATACCCACTTCGCCGTACTTCCTTCTGCCGCAAACTGTATTTCCAGCAGATGCGGGAAAAAATCCTTGAGGCTGTCGATGTGCGAAACGATGTAGATTTGGCGGAATTGCTCTTGTAAATAATTGAGTGCCAGCATCATTTCCAGTCGTCGCTCTTCGTCCTGGCTGCCAAAAATCTCATCAAAAGCCAGGAATTCGAGGCGGTGTTCCGAGCCGCTGAGTTCCATGATGGCTTTAGTGATGGCGATGCGCAGGCAAAAATTGGCCAGGTCGACTTCGCCGCCGGAAAAGCGGTCGATGGGGTAAAAAATGCCGCCGTCGGCAATGGCGAAATCGAAATTTTCATCGACCCGGATGCTTTCGTATTTGCCTTTGGTAATGCGGCTGAACAATTCGCTGGCTTCTCGGCTGATGCCGGGGCTTACTTTTTCGAGGATTTCCGTTTTGAAGAGTTGAAGCATTTCCGCCAGTTTGCGCAGCAGTTCCATGTCGTCAAGTTTGCCGCTGATCTGGGCAAGAATTTGCTCGTTGGAGGCAATTTTTTCGCGGTTCCTTTGCAATTCACTCTCCATTTCAATCACCGACTGGTGCAGGGTGCGAACGGCGGCCGACTGGGCATTGTATTGCTCGCTGAAGGTGGTGAGGGCGCGCTTGGCGGTTTCATAGCGTTCGGGATCGTATGCAAGCGAGTCGATCTCCGACTGGCGCGACCCTATTTGCTCCTGCACTTCGACGATGTTGCGCGCGGCCTGTTGCAGGGCGGTTTCTACAGAAGGGCGTTCGCGGCGCAGGTAGGCGTCGTTGTTGAGAAATTCGCGGTAGCGCGGTTCCATTTCCGCCAGTTTGGTTTTGAGCGCCCGGTAGGCTGTTTCGTCGAAATGCACCTCTCCGATTTCACGAAGAATAGCGCTGTCGGCCACCATTTTTTCTTCCAGGTGCTGTAATTGCGCACTTTCGGCCTGTTGCTGGCGCTTGAGTTCAAGCAGCCGCGATTGATCCTTGATGAGGTTTTCGGTTTCTGAGCGGAGGACTTGCTGGCGGTTTTTCAGGGCAATTCCGGCTTCTGTTACCGTTTTTTTGGCTGCGTCGAATTTGTGTAATTCGTTGGTTTGCAGCACATCGATTTCGGATTTCAGTTCAGCCAGCGCACGTTCGTAGCCATCCAGCAAGGGCTGCAAGCAGGTAGGGCAACGTCCCTCCTTGCCCAGCGATTGCAGGCTGGTCACTTTTTCACTGCGCTCTTTAATTCGGATGCGGTATTCGGCAATCTGGGCTTCGTAACTGCGCAATTCATTGCGTTTTTCCTCCATTTCTGCCTCCAGCGCCGCTACAAGTTGTTCTTTTTCGTCAAGTGCGGTACTCACTTCGGGAAGGCGGGCAAGCGCTTGCTCCAGTTCTGCGATTTTTTGTTTTTGTGCCGCGATTTTTTCCTGGTCTTCCGCAATTCGATGGCTGCGCGCTTCGCGATTAATGTGCCGTTGTTGCTCTTTTTCAAGCGTTTCAAGTGTTTTTTTATCGGTTTCGAGGGAAACAAATTCGGGGCGCTGGGAATCGATGCGGTTTTGCTGCTGTTCGAGGTCGATGCTTTTTTGCCGCAGGGTTTCCTGTTGGCTGAGCAGTCCGGTGAGGCGCTCCTGCAACTGTCCGAGGGTGTGCCGGAGCGAATTGAAACGTTGCAGGCGTTGTTCTTCGGCTTCGAATTTCTGTTTCTCCGCCGTGTACTGTTGTTCGCTGGCACGCAGTTGGTCCGATTCTTTTTGGAGGCCCGCCTGTTGTGTTTTCAGTAATTTGCTTTGGCTGGAAACGTTTTCCTGTAACGATTTCAGCATTTCCTCCGACAACAAATTCTGGCGTTGTCCGGTCATTTGACTACCCAGGTCGCGGATGTCGGAGTTGACGCGGCCCTGAATATCGTCGAGGGTATCGAGGCCCAGCATACGGCGCACCATGCGTTTGCGCGTTTCGCCCGAACTGTCGGAAAGTTCGCTGAGTTCTTTCTGGCCGGAAAAAACGGAGCGCTTGAACGCGTCGCGCTCCATGTGCAGGATTTCAGCCAGTTCGTCGTTGACGGCCGTAACGCTTTTGGCGATGAGTTGGTCGTTTTTGTATAGTTCGGCACCCACGGCCAGGGCTTTGCCGCGGAATTCTCGTTTGACGCGGTACCTGATTTCTCCAATACTGAAATCGAGCGTGAGTTCCACTGTAGCCTTTCCATCGACAAATGCGGAGCGAACGAGCGATTTACTGCTGTCGTCTTTTCCGAACAGGCAGTAGAGAATGGCTTCAAAAATGGTTGATTTCCCAGCGCCGTTTTTGCCGATAATCCCCACCAGCCCTTCCCTGAAATCCAGCGTCAGGGAAGCGTACTGTTTGTAGTTTTGGAGATGTAAAGTATTGAGAATCATTGCTCTTTGCTTTGGAAATAATGCCCGGCTTTTTCGATGAGCCGGGCCGCCAGGGCTTCGTCTTCCGTGTATTTGCTGCGCAGGTAATCGTTGAAAATTTTATCGAGGCTGTCGAACTGGCTGGCGTCGATTCCTTTCACAAAACCACTGTCGTTCCAGGTTCTTCGTTTGGGTAAAATCTGGAATGCATGTGGAAACATTTGTTTCAGGCGCAGGTTGCCGAGTTCCAAGGTTTGTTCGGTGCGGATGTCGTAAAAAGACAACGACAGGATGGCGTTTTCGGTGTCGTTTTCCTGTTTGAACTGTTCGAGTCGGAGTTCCAGTTCGGCTACAGACAACTGGTGACAATCGTTCATATCCAGGCGTAACCAGGGGCGGGTAGCGATGGATTCAAACGATACCTGACAGCTGTGATCGGGCTGAATATCCAGTCGAAGCATACCTTTTTCGACACCAATTTCCGTATCGCTCAGGCGTTCTATGCTGCCTGCATACCAGGCGCAGGGATGCACGTCGATAGCCTGGTAGTTGTGCCAGTGACCGAGCGCGATGTACTGAAACTGGCTGAGTTTTGATTCAAATTCGGCCGGAAACACTTGCTCGCCGTATTCTTCCATCAGGAAACGTTTGCCCAGCGAGGTGTGCAGCATGAGGATGTTAAATTTGCCAGACAGCGCTTGCATGCCTTCCAACGCATTCAATAACAATCGATTATCATTGATATGAGGCACGCCATGTATGGTCACATCACCTAATGTAACGTGCTCATATTGATCGCCAAAAAACGGATACACGCCATCGATGGTTCGCAATGCGCGCAGGATGGGGCTGTTGTAAATCGTTTTGGGCGTTTCGTGGTTGCCTGCTATGACTACCAATGGTATGCCCGCTCTGGAGAGCCGGCGCAGTTGTTCCAGCCCGAAGGTAAGCGCCCGGTTGGAAGGGCTGGGCCGGTGGAAAAAGTCGCCGGAATGGATGACTGCTTCCGGCTGGAGTTCCAGAATCCGATCGATTACCCGTTCAAAGGCGTCATATACATCCTGCTCGCGGGCATTGATGCCATCGCTGCTGACCCGGTCGTATGCCTGATAACCCAGGTGGGTGTCGGAAAAATGGATAAGCATGGTGTGTTACAGGGGAATTGCTATTGAGATGCCGGGGTGATTTTTTTTCACTTTTGGTGAAAAAAAATCACCCCGGCATCTCAATAGCAATTTACAGTTTTGGATGGCGAAATTAATCATTCCCCTCATTATCTCTCACTCTCTCACTCTCTCACTCTCTCACTCTCTCACTCTCTCACTCTCTCGCTTCTCACTCTCTCACTCTCCGGCAATACTCCACATAATCCTGCTTCGGCGGGTCTGTTAGGCCGAGGTTACGGGCGATGGTGACAATTTGCCCGCGGTGGTAGGTGCCGTGTTGCATACAGTGCTGGATAATTTCCGTGGTAAACTGCCGGTACACCTTTCCGCCAGTGTGTGCGTATTCAATTTTTTGAGTGAAATAATCCGGGTTTTGGCCGGCAATGAAATCGCGAAATTCGGCGGAATTTTGCATCAGGCCTTCCATGAGTTCCTGGTTACTACCCTTGAAAGTAGCGCTCAGAAAGAGGGCCGGAGAGTGCCCCTGCAGGCGTTGCAGCCACACGTCCTGTGCCGACCAGATGTGCAGCAGTGTTTCGCGGAGGCTGGGAAAACTGGAAGGAAAAGGCTGGTCGAGCAATTCCAATGGCTTGGTTTTCAACCAGTTGGTATTGAGTTCATTGGCCCAGAGATTGAAAGCGACGTAGTCTTTCATCAGGAAATCGAGTGTCATACGCATTCGTTTTGGTATGAAATAATGGCTTGATAACACGGCCATCAGGCTTGCCGTTCCAGCACGGCGATATAAAATCCGTCGTAACCTTCATCCTGGGGCAAAATCCTTTTTTCCTCCAGCAATCGGAAGTTTTTTCCCGCTTCACTGTCCAAAAACTGCTGCACTTGTTCCTGATTTTCCGAAGGCAGAATGCTACAGGTGGCGTACACCATTCGGCCGCCTGTTTTGGTGATCAGACTGTATGATTGCAGGATATCCTGCTGCGTGGTGCGCAGTTGTTCGATCTGTTCGGGCGTCAGTTTCCACTTCGTATCGGGGTTGCGGCGCAGCACACCCAGGCCGCTGCAAGGCACATCCAGGAGCAGCCGGTCGGCCGAATTGTAGAGCCGTTTGATGGTTTTTCGGCTTTCGATGGGGCGCGTTTCTATGTTGGTAGCGCCGGCGCGACGGGCGCGCAGGCGCAGTTCGTCGAGTTTCCAGGCAAACGTATCGAGGGCGATCAGGCTGCCCTTATTTTGAAGCAGGGCTGCCAGGTGCAGTGTTTTGCCGCCGCCACCTGCACAGGCATCTACTACGCGCATGCCGGGTTGCGGCGCCAGGGCTTGTGCCACGAGTTGGCTGCTGTAATCCTGCACTTCAAACCAGCCTTTTTTGAAGAGCGGGCTTTTGAAAATATTTTGCCGCTGGCCAAGCACCAGCGCGTCGTTTTTGCCTACGGCTTTGGTTTCGATGCCTTCTTCCTGAAGCGCCTGTTGCAGCGCAGCGCGGGTGGTTTTCAGCGTATTGGTGCGGAGTACGACCTGGGCAGGCCGATTGAGCCAGTGAAGGGTTTTGTCCCACTGATCGGGGAGTTGTGCTGAGGCCATTTCGTCCAGCCATTGCGGGATGCTCTCGCGCACGGCGCGGTGCTGCTGCGCTTCTTTGGCCCTTGATTCCAGGTCTTTGATTTTCAGGGTTTTAAATTCATTCCAGTCGGGCAACTGACCTGCTTTCAGGTAAAAATGAACCCCAATCATTTGCCAGAAATCGGCTTCCGTACGCGGCGTTTTTCCCAGCACAGCGCTGTAATACCGATAGTATCGCAGCACATCGTAAGTCGTTTCTGCGATAAAAGCCCGGTCGCGGCTGCCGGCTTTGGGATTGCTTTTCAGCAATTGCTCGATGACTTTATCGGCATGCCTGTTTTCAAAAAAAATCGAGTTCAGTGCCTGCGCAACTGCGCGTACCAACAGGGGATGAAGTCTGGAATGGGATGCTTCTTTCAAGGTGATGATGACTTTGGAAAGGCAAAGATAGTCCTGAGTCGACAGTCCTGAGTCCTGAGTCCGTAGAGTTGACAAAGTATTTTTTGGCTTTCATCAAATTATCTTTCAAAAATACTTTGTCAACTCTACGGACTCAGGACTCAGGACTGTCGACTCAGGACTATCTTTGCATATGCAATTTCGCCAAGCCATCATCACCGTCGACGGGCAAACCCACTCCCTGACGCCCGGGAAATCGAACTCGTTCGATTCTTTTTTTGCCGATGTGCAAGCCAACCCGATATGGGGTGAGCACATACAGGAAGAGGGCATGCAGTACATGGTTTTTTTGCATCCCAAGCAGGATGTGGTGGTGCAACGCCTTGAAATTCAATTTGATATATCCTTGTCCGTTGTCGGGCGTTTTTTTACCAACGGCTTCCAGTCGTGGAGCGAAAGCCGCTGGGTGTCGCCGGCGGACCAGGTACCACGCCTGCGCAGCATAGGGCAGAAATACTATGGCAAGGAAGGCGATGAAAGAATTTTGGATATACCGCGTGGCAAGGGGCGTCTGCATTCGTGGTCGTATACAGTGCTTCGGGAGTCGCCGGAAAAATGTACGCTGCTGGGCTCGCTCAACGAGCGTACGGGCTTTACTTTGTTTCAGTACGACCATTCCAATGGTGTGCTGACGGTGCGAAAAGACCTGGAAAACCTGCATCTATCGCACTCATTTCCTGCACTCGATGTGGCTGTATTTAAGGGAAATGAAGAAAATGTGTATGCAGCCTGGTTTCAGATGCGGGGAAAAAATGACCAATCAGCACCGCGCACCGTGGCAAAAGGCTGGACAAATGACCCACGTTTGCCACTGACGGACGCGGTTTTGCAGGAGAACCTGGATGCTTTTGCAGAGATGCTTCATCATGGAAATGCTCCTTCGAATGTGCCTTCTGCCAACTATTTCCTGCTTGGCGACGGCTGGCAAACATCCACAGGTAATTGGTTATCGGTTCAGGCCGCTTTGAGCCCTGATTTGGGCAAATGGGTCGGAAAAATCAAAGAAAAAGACTTGGTTCCTGCCATTTGGCTGGCGCCGTTCGTGGCAGTCGCTACATCAGATTTGGTAAAAAAACATCCGGATTGGTTGCTTAAAGATACAAAAAACAAACCAATTCGGGCAGGCTGGAACCGACACTGGGGAGGCTGGGTGTATGCCCTTGATTTTTACCATTCCGGCGTACAATCCTGGCTGGCAGGCGTGTTTCATGTGCTGAGCGAAAAATGGGGCTTCGAACAATTTCACCTCGATTATTTGTATGCTGCCTGTCTGGCGCCGCCACCCGGAAAAACGCGCGGACAGGTGATGCACGATGCCTTGTTGTTTCTAAAAGAATTGATCGGTAAAAAGCGCCTTGTTGCAGCAGCCGTTCCGTTGGGCACGGCGATGGAACTGGCAGATATTTGCCATTTGGGTCGTTCGGAAGTGCCTGTTTGGGAAGAACGCCTTTCCGCCTGGCTGCGCCGTCGGGAACGCCCGGGTGCGCTCGCCGCACTCCACAATGTGTTGCATTATGGTCGTTGGCAGGCCATTGGGATCGATCCGGGGCCATGTTATTTGGGGAGCCATCACAAAAAACTGACGCCTTTTCAGCAACAGACTATCTTGATTGTCAATGTGTTACTTGGAAATATGTTCTATACATCCGATGCCCTAAAAAATTGGACAACGGAGGAAATGACGGAATACACCGAAGCCATGGCATTGAGCGACAGCCGGGTATTGTCGGTGTCGGAAATGGAAACAAACCTGTATGCCATTCTTTTTGAACACCGAGGCGACCGATATACGGCTTACTGCAATTTGAACGGACAAAAGCGCCGGATTCCGTTGATGGAACTGGAGGCGTATGAGACGATTGTACTTGGAAACACGGATTGAAACACGGATTTCGCGGATGAAGGACGGATTTACACAGATTGGATGGTGAATAAAGAATAGATTTTCCATTAACTCCATCCAATCTGTGCAAATCTGTCCTTCATCCGCGAAATCCGTGTTTCAATCCGTGTTTCTCAGAACCAATAATTCACCCCTGCATTTACCCCCACCGTTGTAATCGAAGGCAACGGTCGTCCAGCGTTGTTTTTTCTGGGAAATTCCCCGGCCAGCGAGGGCTCCAGCACCCAAGAGAAATGTTTTCCAGTGCGGTATTGCAGCCCGCCGGAAACCTGATATCCCAGAAATAGTTTGCCGGATGATACTTGTCGAAGCGAATAGGCTTGGGTGCCCTGGCTGGGCTGTAACAAGGTATTTTCAGAAGAGCGAGCAACAATATCCACTTGCCTGTCCAGCATCACATTGCCCAGCAGCCCTGCTTTGAACACCGTTTGCAGGCGATTTTTTCCCAGTGTAGCCGTGGCGAGCAATGGAATGCGAAGCATACTCGTCTGTTCGCGGGCTGTCACCTGAATGCGCACCGGTTCCGATTCGGGCAGATTCGCAGCGGGGTCTACCTGTTCCATACGCATGGTCACTTCCATGCTGCCGCTGTAGGTATCGAGGTCGTAGTCAAAATCATATCCACGTCCCTGAGCACCGGAATACAGCCGGCCGTTCATCAACCTGAAACGGGCCGTATGCGTGGTGGTGCGCTCTACGGTTCTGTATCCGATACCACTTTCAAAACCCCAGATGCCACTGCCTTTCCGGCCGAATTTCAACCAGTAATCGGCCGAAAAATTCGTTTTCACCTGCGTGCTGACCAGTCTGGGGCGCAGCCCGGCAGGGCGTTCAGGGCCCGTTTTTTCTACGAGCAATACCGGAGTGCTATGGATTCCAACATACCAGCGGGCAGCATGCACATCGGGTGTTGGAAGCGGGCGAATGATCGGGGTTGTAAAGGAACGCTGGTAAGCCAGTGGTGATGTGTTGACTAAATCGACAGGCAGCAAGTTGTTGATTTTCAGGGGGTAGTCGGAAGCGGAGTCTGGTGTGGCAGCGGGCAAGTCGGCAAGTGCCTGCTGCGGAGCGGCTGCATGATCCAAGGGCGCGATTGCAGGGTAGGAAGGCAAAAGTGGCAGTCCAGACGCTGCCATTGGGTTACCGGGTTGATGCGTGGTTGCTACTTGCACATTAGTGGGGGACGCCGAAGTGGTAGATGGAGCAACCGGATGTGAGTCATGCTGTTTGTCGGCGCCAGGTTGGTACTTTTTTACAGAAATTCCAGCATTTGCTTCCTGCAGCAGGTCCTGAGCATTGGCCTGGCTGACAGAGCCATTCCGATCGGGTTTGTTTCCGGCTGATGGGGCAGGGGAGGGGGCTGCAGGTGTCGCCACATCTACATCTTTATGCTGCTGTTGCACAGCCATTTGCAGGAGCCTGTTTTCATAATACAGATGATTACACACCAGTGCTGACAGCAATAGCAAAATAGTAGCAGCAACCGCCATGCGGCTCCAGAAAACGCGTATGCCAAATTTCGGGGCAGCAACAGGCGTTTCCGCAAGTGGCAGGCCGCCTTCCACGCGCTCCCACATATCGGCAGCAGGCCATTCTTCATAATCCTCGAAAGACTTTTTGACGTAGTCGTCGAGGCGGTCGTCGTGTATATTTTTCTCCATGATTATCAAGAGGTTAGACTACTTTCCAGCATTTTTCTGAAACAGGCTTTTGCGCGCAGCAACTGCGATTTGGAGGTTCCTACAGAAATACCGAGTATTTCGGCGATTTCCGGATGCGAATATCCTTCCAGTACATGCAGGTTAAAAATGGTGCGAAAGCCGGCAGGGAGTTGTTGTAAAATCCGGATCATATTTTTTGCAGGCGGTTCATTGCCAAGAAAGGGTTCCGGGCTGTCGTCGGCTACATCGTAGTGATCGAGTTCGAATGTGAGCGGGTTTCTTTTCTGTTTTTTCAAATGCTGAAGGGCTGTATTCACAAAAACCTTGCGCAGCCATCCTTCAAACGGCCCTTCGCCGGTGTATTGGTGCAGGTCGCGGAATGCCCTGACGAACCCTTCCTGCAATACATCTTCCGCATCTTCCCGGCTGTGTGTATAGCGCAGGCAGAGTGCGAACATCTTCCCTTTGAAGCGTTCGAAAAATTGCTTTTGAGCGAGGCGTTCGCCGCGCATACAAGCGGAAAGATCGAATTGATGCATGGGGTAAGCAGGTGATTCAATAGTGGGTAGGTTATTCCAGATTGCGAAGGGTTGCATGTGGAAGAAAAAATTTCACTCGAAAAAAATTTTTTCTTCCGGTATGCAACCCCTGGCTTAAAACGCGACCTAAACGGTCAAAATCACTTTCAAAATTTAATGTTATGACCAAATCCTTCAAAGTACTGGCGCTGTCTGTAGTTGTTTTGACCGCCATCTTTTTCGCCTGCAACAAAGCCGAAGATACGATCGCTACCACAGCATCCGATGCTGTAGACCAGGAATTGTACGCCGTGCAGGAGCGTGGCGGACTCGGCCGCTTCGGCTGTTACGAACTTGTATTCCCTGTTTCATTTACTTTGCCCGACAGCAGCGTGGTAACGGTGAATTCCTATCAGGAAATTGTCGATGCCCTGCAAGCCTATTATGAAGCCAACGGTACGGGGAGCGGCAATGGCCACGGTCACGGTCACGGCCACGGTGGCACTTTCCGTCCTCGCCTCGATTTTGTTTATCCCATCTCCGTGGTTTCCGAAGACGGTGAAGTTATTACGGTGAATAACCAGGATGAGTTGCGTGCGCTGCGCGCCGAATGTGCTGGCAGTTTTGGCCACCATGGCCCGGCCGGCCACTGCCAGCAAGGCCTGTCCTGTTTCGAAATGGTGTTCCCGATTACCCTTGAATTCCCTGACAGCACCACTGCTTCCGTTGCCAGCCGCCAGGAGTTGCACCAGGTGATACACGATTGGCGCCAGGCCAATCCGGGTGTACAGGGCCGTCCGCATATTGTTTTCCCGATTACGGTGCAAATGACAGCCGACAGTTCGCTGGTGACTGTGAACAGCCGCGACGAATTGCGTGCCCTGAAAGAAAGTTGTGAATAAGTTGGGCCTTTGGTCCGATGGAGTAAGATTGTTGCGTCAATAACTACAAAGAGGGATGTGCGGAAATTGCAATTTGCTGTTTATCAGCGTATTGTAATACCTGCGCAGCCCTCTGCGTGTTTTATAGCGTAAGTCAAATTCCGTTGATATATGTCGTTGAAAGAAAAGAAAGGACGCGTTATTTTTGCATGAAAAATTTTCGTGTTTTATGGAAGCATACGGCGCTATTCTTAACCTGGTTGTTCCAATTTTTTTCCTTCTCTTTTTTATTGAAAGAGCAGTCGAATGGTATCAGGGAAAAAATGTAATTCGATCGCTGGACAGCGTATCCAGTTTCAGTTCCGGAATCACCAATGTGGTGAAAGATGTACTGGGCCTGAGCATCGGTATTATCAGTTACAACTGGCTGGTGGAACACCTGGCGGTGGTGCACGTACAGGCTACCTGGGTGGTATATCTGATAGCGTTCATTGCAGTTGATTTTCAGGGATACTGGGTGCACCGCTGGTCGCATGAAATCAATTTTTTGTGGAATCGGCATATCATCCACCACAGCAGCGAGGAATACAACCTGTCTTGCGCGCTCCGGCAGTCGGTTTCCACGATCATCAATTATTTTACGGTCTTGCTGATACCTGCTGCCTTGTTCGGTGTACCGGTGGAGGTGATCGCTGTAGTAGGCCCTATCCATTTGTTCCTGCAGTACTGGTACCACACCCGTCTGATTGGAAAATTGGGTTGGCTGGAATACCTGATCGTTACACCGTCGCAACACCGCGTACATCATGCTATCAATGCCGAGTATATGGACCGCAACTATGGGCAGGTGTTTAATATCTGGGATCGGATGTTTGGCACTTTTCAGGAACAGTTGCCCGATGTGGAGCCTGTATATGGCGTTACGAGGCCGGTCAGAACCTGGAATCCTATCAAAATCAATTTTCAGCATGCCTGGCTGCTGACGCAGGATGCCTGGCGCACGAACAACTGGTACGACAAGGTGCGCATCTGGTTTATGCCTACGGGTTGGCGCCCGGCCGACGTGGCGGAAAAATACCCGGTGTATAAAATCACCGACGTATATCATTTTGAAAAATACAATACATCTGCTTCCATGCTTTTTAAAGTATGGGCCTGGGTGCAACTGTTCTTTCACTACTTCCTGTTGATCTACTTTTTCGCCTATATCGGTGAAATCGGCAGCCCCGGTGTGTTTTACTATGGCGCATTCATTTTTGCCGGTGTGTTTGCCTATACCGAGTTGATGGATCGCAGTCCGTATGCGGTGTATTATGAAATTGCCAAGTCGTTGATCGGACTCATCATGATCTGGAATATGAAAGGCGACTGGTTTGGGTCAAATATGCACCTGGGTGTATGGTATGTGTGGATTGTAGGTTTTCACCAGGTGTTTTCGGTGGCGATGTCGGTGGTGCTTTCTGAATCGGATTAGCAGGGTTTCCTGTTAAGTTTGTTTCCCGTAGAGTAATTTCCCGCAGATGGCGCAGAATACACGCAGATTTTCGCAGATCGTAGAGTACACTAAGACTTATAGTAAACTTGTGTACTCTACGATCTGCGAAAATCTGCGTGTATTCTGCGCCATCTGCGGGAAATTACTCTACGGGAAATTACTCTAATGAAGACTATTCTCCCAAAAAAAATCCCGAATTCCGGCTGCTGCCAAAATTCGGGACGAGGTATAAACGTGCAGAAAATTATTTCTCTGTCGTAAACACTTTGAGTTCCTTGATGCGGGCTTTTTTACCAACCAGTCCGCGCAGGTAGTACAGGCGAGCGCGACGAACTTTACCACGTTTCACTACCTGAATACCGGCAATGTTTGGATTGGTAACGGAGAAAATACGCTCCACACCTACGCCGTGCGACATTTTACGAACGGTGAAGGATTTGGTCAGGCCATGTCCTTTGATCTGAATCACATCGCCGCGGTAGTCTTGCTCGCGGGTTTTGTCGCCTTCCACAATCTTATAGGTAACGATAATGGTATCGCCGGTTCTGAAATCCGGGAATTGTGGCTTTTGCAGCAATTGGCCTTGTACAAACTGTATGGCTTCCAACTCTTTCATTACAGGAGTATTTTGTATCTTTCAAAATTAGGAGGCGCAAAGGTAACTCAACCCAGGTGGAAAAAACAAATTATGTTTGGAATTTTTGCAGAAAAGTTTTGAAAGCCTCCAGAACAAGCCGGGCAATTTAATGTTTAGCCTCCATATTACAGGCCCCGTGCCCAATGGCAATTCCGGTGGTTTACTATTACTCTACTTTCGTTGTGAAGTGATTAACAAAATAAGTGTTGCGACATTTGAAATGAATACACTTATCTTTGTGCCACAATTGTTTCTACAACTTCTTAACGAAACAAACTCTCTTTCACCGTTTTACACAAATTAGCACACATGAAAAAATTCTTTTTCCTTCCGGTTCTGATGGTTATGCTGATGTCGGCATACGCGCCTGCTACTTACAATGTAGACACCAACTCCAGCGTAATCGTATGGACGGGCTACAAAGTAACTGGCAAACACACAGGTACCGTTAAAATCAAAAATGGTAACCTGACACTCGACAACGGCGTTCTGACCGGTGGTTCTTTTGATATTGACATGACTTCTATCAAAGACACAGACCTGGAAGGCGAATGGGCTGAAAAACTGGTGGGACACCTGAAAAGCGATGATTTCTTTGGCGTTGCAGGGCACCCTACTTCCAAATTTGTGATCACACGTGCTATTCCGCAGGACTCCAAAGGCAATTACAAGATCATTGGTAACCTGACCATTAAAGAAACTACCAAAGAAGTAAAATTCCTGGCCAATGTAGCAGAGGCTGCCGGTACAGTTACTGCCAGCGGTAAAATCACCGTTGACCGTTCGGAGTACAACGTACGCTACGGTTCGGGCTCTTTCTTCGATGGCCTGGGCGACAAAACCATCTACGACGAATTTGACCTGCAAGTAAACCTGGTCGCCAAGAAGTAATTATTGGTTATCAGTTATCGGTTATTAGGGGTGATAGGGGACCATTGTTTCATATGCTTGGCATTCTTTTTTGTGCAGCCAAGCGTATAAATCAATGGTCCTTTATCGCCCCTAATCATTTATTGTGGATTAACTTTTTTGTGTGTCTAGAAATATGAACCAATGGCGCCCTATCACCCCTAATAACTAATAACCAATAACTGATAACAAAATTGGCCTTACCTTTGCAGCCTTACGTACGATTATTTGTTTTTACACGTTAGAGGGGCCAGGGAAAATTCCTTTTCCTTATATTCGTCGCTCTAACCTGCATATTTTGAAAATAAAATTACCCGATATGCTCCGTCCTGTTTCAATGTTTGCACTGGTGGCCGGCATGCTCACGTTGAGCGCCTACCGTGCTGCTGAACCGAGGTTTGGTGAGCAACCTTTCCCGGTCAACACCACTGTTGCGCGCTTTTTTCTTTCCGGCGAGCGTGCTTTTGCCAGCGCGTTGGAAGAAGAGGAAACGACTGAGCCCGATACACTGCTCGATATGCACATCCTGATGATGAATTACAGTGCATATGACAATGTGTATCCGGAAAAGGCCAGGCAGATGATCCAGAAAAATTTCCCGATGTCGTCCGTTTCAGAATTCTGGGAGGGCAGTGTATCGGATTTTGGGACCCAACTTGCTGCGACGGATGCTGTTGTAGCCTCCTACCCGGCCGGGGGCAATACCGAAAATCTGAAGTTATACGGCAAAGAACTGAGCAAATTTGTACGCCGTGGGGGCATGGTCATTTTTACCGGCACCGATCAGTACACCATATTACAAGACTTTGGATTGCTGGATATAGATTTCGGATATTTCTGCAAATCGCCCGGTGTACACTTGTCTACACCCGAGCATCCGGTGCTGGCCGGAACCTCCGAAGATTTTACCATGCGGAACTATGCCTATCCACTGGATATTTCCGATCCTGCCTTTGTTTCTCTTGCCGATGTAAAAGGTTATCCTGTAATGGGGTACAAACCTCTGGGTAAGGGTTACGTGGTCTATTTGGGCTTTGAGTACTATTTTGATGAAAAAGAATCTACCCAAATGTTGCTCAATGCCCTCCGCTGGTCTATACAGGATAAATTACCGGTGGTAGAAAAAGAGCCTGATGCCGAACCCTCCGGCTCTACAGCGATGGTATTAAAGCATACCGAAGAAATACTGTATGCAGGCACAGGTTCGTCTAAAAACGACGAGTTCGATCTACATATATATCCGAACCCTTATGTAAGCAAAGCCACCCTCGATATTGAACTGAAAAAAAGTACGGCCCTTTCTGTAGAAATGGTGGATGAAAATGGCCGTCTGGCGGCGCTGTTGCTGCCGCGCAAAAACCTGGGGCCGGGCTTTTACCGCTTCGAACTCCCCAATGTTGCTCAAGGTACCTATTTGGTTCAATGCAAGACAAGCGAATCGACTATTACTCGTCGAGTGGTAAAAACCGCTGCCAATTAGTGAACGTCGTTAAAATGGCATTTGCGGATAATATTTAAAAAAATGTACCGTGTGTTTTTGCTTTTTTGATTGCAAGTAATACTTTTACACCCAAAATTTACTGAATACGAGTGTCTCACTCATTGAACCAAAAACCATCATTCAGTATACCACATTGATTTTCAAGTATTTGTAAAGTCAATCTTTAATCTCCCCTCCTAATTTCTCAATTCTTCTTCCTGGCGCTCAGGCTATGGGCCTGTGCATATAAAGTGGTGCGTGCTTCCACTTGATTCCTTTGTCTTAAACCATGCGGGTCTCGGCAGCTGCCGAAGTATCTCCGCATTCTTTTTTTCGCGCTTCCAGTTTTAATAATTTTTGCGATCCGGTATTATTGCGATACTGTCCGGTTCCCCCATATTTCCCTGTGTGCAACGGCATAACAGGGTGCAATATCATATTGCACAAAAAACAAACACTAGTAAAAAACAAACACTATGTTAAACGTCTACACCGCGTTTTCCCAAGCTCTTTATTCGTCGGCGAATTCTGTTCAAACCAAGAACCCAGGTGGTTCAGGAAAGAAACAGGTTCATGCATTTTCAATTCCGGCCTTGATAAAAACCGGAAATGTACTTGCCATGCTTGTCCTGTTAGGGGCTGTGTCTGTTCAGGCACAGGACTCCTGGCAGCCCCTCATGGATGAAGCCGATCAATCGATGGCCTTGACCTACAACGTTCGGAAAGACGTTTATTCCGGGAACAATCTCTCTTCAGTTTCCGAAGGCGTGGAAGCAGGCGAAAAATGCCTGACATGCAGCAATGTAACCAGCGGGGGGACGATAGGTAGCAGTCAGACTATTAACACAGGAGACACACCTGCTACGCTGACAAACGTCACCACTCCTTCCGGCGGTACAGGCGCCATAGAATATATGTGGCTGTATAGCACCAATATTCCCTGTCCGGGTATCGGTGATGCCGCCTGGCAATTAGTTTCAGGCGCTTCATCATCTACCTACAGCCCCGGGCCGCTCACCCAGAGTACGTGCTTTATGCGTTGTTCTCGCCGCGCCGGTTGTGTCAACTGGGATGGTGAATCCAACGCCGTAACTATTACAGTAACGCCGCAATGCTCCTGCCCTGGCAACCTGATTACCAACCCGAGTTTCGAAAGCGGTACCACCGGCTGGGGCTGGTGGGGCGGTAACCTGCAAACAGGCACTTACGCTGCTGTGTGCGGCGCCAACTCCGGCCAGTTCCAGATTTATGGTTCTGACGGTGGTATCTACCAGGATAAAACGGGTATTGCTCCGGGTACTGGCATTAATATTTCGGTGTATGCAGGTGTACACAATACGAACAATTACGCACAGGTCGGTGTACAGTTTTATACCAGCAACTGGACCTATATATCAGAGGTGTCGACAGAGGTAAACAGTCAGTTGCCTACCATGACACTGTATAACCTGACGGCTACTGTTCCGCCTGGCACCTATTATGTACGCTATCTTGGCTGGGCCAATGGCGACTGGCTGAAACAGGACGGTATTTGTATGACGACGGAAACCTGTACGGCCAATATCACAGGGTTGTTTTTCAATGACCTGACAGGCACCAATGATATTGCGATTACCAACGGTGGTACCTATTCCTATGATGATATTGTAAGCAACTACAACCTGGAAGCCAATATCACAGGTACTGTTGAGAGTGTGGTGTTTACGATCACCGGTGCACAATCATCTACGAATACAGAAAACAGTTCTCCCTGGAACGCAACGCTTTCTCCCAATACAGGTACTTATAATGTCAATGTGAAGGTGTATTCACAGGATGGCGGACAAGGGGCGCTTTGCGACGAGGAAAATTTCACATTTTACGTCGTCAAGTGTTACAACCTGACCAGTGGCGGTACCATAGGGAGCAGCCAGACGATATGCAGCGGTTCTACACCGGCAGCATTTACGAATGTCACCACTCCTTCCGGCGGATCGGGTACCATACAATATCAATGGTATCAAAGCACGGCAGTACCTTGTCCTGCTGCCAACTCCGCTTCCTGGACGGCCATCTCCGGCGCCACAAATGCCACCTATGCACCTGGCGCACTCACGCAAAGCACCTGCTTCATCCGTAAGGCACGCCGCCTTGGTTGTAGCAGCGATGTGGCTTCTAACTCCATTACAATAACGGTAAATCCAAAACCGGTAATGGAGTGCGAAAGCAACGTCAACAACGCAGGCTGGGTTACCCAAAGCACCTGCAGCGTAACTGTTTGCGCAGGCAGCCACGTCCAACTCAGCGTCAATCCGAATGTGAGCACGGTCAACTGGACCGGCCCGAACGGATTTACGGCAACGGGCACCAACGACATCGTTGTGTCGACCAGCATCACTTCCACCCAGGCAGGCAACTATGTGGCCACCCTGACGGATGCGAACGGATGCTCGGCCACCAAAACCATTTCGGTGGTTGTCAATCCTCAGCCGACAGCAGGCATTTCAGGTACAACTACCATTTGTAATGGTGGCAGTACAGTACTGACTGCAAGTGGTGGCGGCACCTATTCCTGGAATACCGGTGCTACAACGGCTGCCATTACGGTAAGCCCCACGGCTACCACTACCTATACGGTGACGGTTACCGGGGCAAATGGCTGTACCAATACCGCTACCAAAACAGTGACGGTAAATGCCCAACCCAATGCGGCTATTTCCGGTACATTAACGGTATGTACGGGCGGTAGTACTACACTCACTGCCAGCGGCGGTGGCACTTACTCCTGGAATACAGGCGCTACTACGGCTGCTATCACAGTATCACCAGCCAGCAATACTACTTATACGGTAACGGTGACGGGCGCCAACGGTTGTACCAAAACAGCCACGACTGCCGTTACGATTGCCAGCAAACCTACGCCAGCCATTACAGGCACCAACATCGTTTGCTCTGGTTCTTCCACCACGCTGACTGCGTCGGGTGGAACTTCGTATTTGTGGAGCACCGGCGCTACGACGGCCGCTGTCACAGTAAGCCCGAGTGTGCAAACCATTTACACCGTAACAGTTACCAATGCAGCAGGTTGTACAGCAACAGCCATGGAAGCAGTACAGGTGAACAACTGCTCGACACCATGTTATACCCGTACGCCTTCCAACTCTACCCAGTGTGGCGGTACGCTGTATGGTTTCTATGCTATTAATCTTGTAAATGGAGATGGCTCCACTGGTGATGAGTACTACGCTCTCTCGGGTGGCAACTTCCAGGAATACTCCGATGGCACAGCGCTGTTTACCGGCACTGTCACCAATGCACAAGGTTCGCAGTTCAGCCTGAATGTATACTTCTCCGGACGTACTACGACGACTCCTTCCGGCAGCCCGCATGCACCTAACTGTGCATATACGCCCAATACTACGGACTACTATTACTATACGTCTACAACAGCCGTCCTGAACGGTTTGGGTAACCTCGCCGGTGCACAGGCCACATTCATACGCATGGGCCCATCCTTCCAGGTAGGTACCGGCGCCAACGGCAACCAAAACTTGTATGGTGCATCCGGTTGGCTCTCGCTGGTCGACCTGGTTAGCCAACCAACGAATACGGCATACACCATTGCCAATGGTGGTCAGTTCGACATCAATATCAATTTGACCGGCAGTTCCTGCATTCCGTGTCTGAACCTGCCACCTACAGCAGCTATTACGGGTAACGGATCTGTGTGCCCTGCACAAAGCACCACGCTGACCGCTACTGGCGGCGGCACTTACCTGTGGTCGACGGGCGCAACCACTGCATCCATCACCGTTACGCCAGCAGGTACTACTACTTATACAGTTACGGTAACCGGCTCCCTTGGTTGCACGGCTACTTCCACCAAAACGGTAACGGTTCTGACGCCTCCCACGGCAACAGCCACGGCTACCCCTTCTACGATTTGTGTAGGTCAGAGCAGCACCATTACTGCTACTGGCGGCGGCACCTACTTGTGGAATACAGGCGCCACTACGGCATCCATTACGGTAAGCCCAACTACAACAACTACTTATACCGTTACTGTGACTGGCACCAATGGCTGTACGGCTGTTGCTTCGGCCACTGTAACGGTCAATCCGTTGCCAAATGCTACTGCCAGTGCTTCTCCTGGCACCATTTGTGCTGGACAGAGCAGTACGATTACTGCTGCCGGCGGTGGCACTTATCTGTGGAACACAGGCGCCACTACGGCTGCTATCACGGTAAGCCCTGCTACTACAACTACTTACACGGTTACGGTTACCGGCGCAAATGGCTGTACTAAAACAGCCACTGCCACAGTTACGGTAAATCCGCTGCCGAATGCAACGGCCACTCCTTCACCATCTTCAATCTGTTACCTGCAAAGCAGTACGATCACTGCTACTGGCGGTGGCACTTATCTGTGGAACACGGGCGCTACCACTGCCAGCATTACAGTGAGCCCGCTCGCTACAACTACCTATACTGTTACCGTAACAGGCGCCAACGGATGTACGGCTTCTGCTACGGCCACTGTTACAGTGGCACTGTTGCCAAATGCAAATGTTACGGCTTCGCCTGCTACCATTTGTGTGGGTCAGAGCAGTACCCTGACGGCTACCGGCGGAGGCACCTACCTCTGGAGCACGGGCGCACTCACCTCATCTATTACAGTAAGTCCTTCTACCACAACAACTTATACGGTTACTGTGACCGGTGGTGTTGGTTGTATTAAAACGGCTACGGCTACTGTAACCGTCAACCCGCTGCCTACTGCTACGGCTACGCCAAGCCCGGCCACTATATGTGCAGGCCAAAGCAGCACAATTACGGCTACAGGCGGTGGCACATACCTTTGGAATACAGGTGCTACCAGCGCTGCCATTACGGTAAGTCCAAATACGACCACTACCTATACCGTAACCGTCACCAATTCCTTTGGTTGTACTGCTACTGCTACGGCTACAGTAACAGTTAACCCGCTGCCAAACCCGACTGCAAGCGCATCACCTTCTACTATTTGTGAAGGCCAGAGTACTCAACTGAGTGTATCGGGTGGACAAACGTATTTGTGGAGTACAGGTGCTACCAGTGCTACAGTAATTGTGAGTCCTACCATTACCACTACTTATACCGTAACGGCAACAGGCGCCAATGGGTGTACCAAAACTGCTACTACAACGGTGACTGTTTTACCACAGCCCAATGCCACTGCAACGGCTACTCCTGGTACAGTATGTGAAGAACAGAGCAGCACGCTTACCGCAACAGGGGGCGGCACTTACTTGTGGAGCACAGGGGGAACTACGGCTACCATTTCGGTTACACCCACTGCCGCGAATACAACCTATACGGTAACCGTAACAGGCGCCAATGGCTGCACTAAAACGGCTACAACAACCGTATTCCTCATCAAACCTCCTACGATCACTGCAAGTGCTTCTCCATCAACGATTTGTGTTGGACAAAGTACTACTGTCAGTGTTTCTGGCACGGGCACTTATTTGTGGAATACAGGCGCCACCACCGCATCTTTCACAGTGAGTCCGTCCGCTACAACTACTTACACGGTAACAGTAACTGGGTCGAACGGCTGTTCCAGTATCGCCACCACTACGGTCACTGTTAATCCGCTGCCTACCGCTACTGCTACACCTGTTCCGGCTACGATCTGTACAGGTCAGAGCAGCACCATCACTGCTACCGGCGGTGGTACCTACCTCTGGAATACAGGCGCTACCACAGCAGCCATCACAGTAAGCCCAACCACAACGACCACTTACACGGTCACTGTTACGAATGCCAATGGTTGTACCGCTTCTGCAACGGCTACAGTAACCGTAAATCCGCTGCCAAATGCAACAGCGAGCGCTTCTCCGGCTACCATTTGTGTAGGCCAGAGTAGCACAGTTACGGCAACCGGTGGCGGTACTTATCTTTGGAATACGGGTGCAACCACTGCTGCTATTACGGTGAGCCCGGTTGCTACCACGACATATACAGTTACAGTAACAAACGCCAGTGGCTGTACCAAAACGGCTACGGCTACCGTGACGGTGAATCCGCTGCCAAATGCAACGGCAACTCCAAGTCCCGCGACGATCTGCTCGGGCCTGAGCAGCACTATTACTGCTACCGGCGGCGGCACTTACCTGTGGAACACGGGCGCCACTACGGCTACCATTTCGGTAAACCCAACAACGACAACCACTTACACGGTAACAGTAACCGGCACGAACGGCTGTACGAAAACGGCTACGGCTACAGTGACTGTAAATCCAACGCCTTCTGTAACAGCGGATGCTACCCCTGCCACTATTTGTGTAGGCCAGAGCAGCACCCTGAATGCTACGGGCGGTGGTACTTATGCTTGGAATACAGGCGCTTCGACGGCTTCTATTACAGTTAGCCCGGTTGCAACCACTACTTACACTGTTACAGTAACCCTTGCTGCTGGTTGCTCCGCTACGGCCACGACAACTGTCACGGTAAATCCGCTTCCGAACGCTACGGCTACGCCAAGTCCGGCCACCGTGTGCGACGGACAAAGCAGCACCATCACTGCTACGGGTGGCGGCACCTATCTGTGGAATACAGGTGCTACAACGGCATCCATTACAGTAACACCTTCAACTACAACTACATATACCGTTACAGTAACGGGCGCAAATGGCTGTACCAAATCCGCTACGGCTACAGTAACCGTCAACCCACTTCCGAATGCTACGGCTACGGCTTCTCCGGCTACTATCTGTGTCGGCCAAAGCAGCACAGTCACGGCTACCGGCGGCGGCACTTACCTGTGGAGCACAGGCGCTACAAGCGCTGTCATCACGGTGAGCCCTGTTGCGACTACTACCTATACGGTTACAGTAACAGGTGCAAATGGCTGTACCAAAACGGCTACTGCAACGGTGACGGTGAATCCGCTTCCAACAGTTACTGCTACGCCAAGTCCGGCTACGATTTGTGATGGACAAAGCAGCACCATTACTGCTACCGGCGGCGGTACTTACTTGTGGAATACGGGCGCTACCACAGCAACTATTACTGTAAGCCCCACAACGACAACAACTTACACGGTAACCGTTACCAATGCCAATGGTTGCACCGCTTCTGCAACGGCAACAGTAACTGTAAATCCGCTTCCCAACGCAACCGCCAGCGCTTCTCCGGCTACCATTTGTGTAGGCCAAAGCAGCACGATCACGGCTACCGGCGGCGGCACTTACCTGTGGAACACTGGCGCAACGACGGCTGCGATCACGGTTAGCCCTGTTACAACAACAACATACACCGTTACGGTCACCAGCGCCAGCGGCTGTACCAAAACGGCTACGGCTACTGTTACGGTGAATCCATTGCCAAATGCAACGGCAACACCTGCTCCAGCCACTATTTGCGACGGCCAGAGCAGCACGATCACGGCTACCGGTGGTGGCACTTACCTGTGGAACACGGGCGCTACTACAGCAGCCATCACGGTGAGCCCGAACACAACCACGACCTATACAGTTACTGTAACAGGCGCAAATGGCTGTACCAAAACGGCTACTGCAACGGTGACAGTGAATCCGTTGCCGAATGCGACAGCCAGCGCTTTGCCTGCTACCATTTGTGCAGGCCAGAGCAGCACCATCACCGCTACCGGCGGCGGCACTTACCTGTGGAACACAGGCGCCACGACGGCTGCTATTACAGTAAGTCCTTCAATCACAACAACTTATACCGTTACAGTAACTGCTGCAAATGGCTGTACCAAATCGGCTACTGCAACTGTTACGGTAAATCCGTTGCCCAACGCTACCGCTATGGGCGCCAGCGGCTGTATTGGCAGCATGGTTACCATATCCGCTACCGGCGGTGGTACGTACCTGTGGCCAACCGGCGAGACCACTTCATCCATTTCGGTGGTGATGGGTGGCGCGCCATCTGTTTACCGCGTAACGGTTACCAGCGCACAAGGCTGTACTTCTACTGCCGACGCAGCGCTGACCCCATTGTTCCCGCCCACGGCTTCTATTACCGGTAATACTGCAATTTGTAATGGTTTCAATACCGTTCTGACTGCTTCCGGCAACGGCACGTATTCCTGGAATACAGGTGCGTCCACTGCCGCCATTACAGTATCTCCGGTGGTTACTACTACCTACACCGTAACGGTAACAGCTTCCAATGGCTGTACTAAAACGGCTACTGCTACGGTTGTAGTAACCAACTGCCCCTCCATTAATATGACAAAATCTTTTGTAAGCGCCGTGCCAACGGGCAACGGTACTTACAATGTGACCTATCAGGTGGTGGTAACCAATTCCGGTACCGGAAGCGGTTCGTACAACCTGAAAGACACGCCGTCGTTCGACAACGACATCACCATCAACAGTGGTTCGTACAGCGGTCAGGCAAGTGGCTCCATGAACACCTCCGGAACTACAACCCTGGCAACTAATGCTACGATCGCAGCCGGTGCTACACACACCTATAATGTGGTGTTTAATGTAACCCTGAACCTCGCGCCGGGCTCACCGGATGGTGGCGACAACGTGTACACACCATGTGCAGTACCAGGCAATGGCCCTGGTAGCAGCCCGAACCAGGGTCTGTACAACAAGGCTGAAATCGACACGAACAATGACAACATCACCGATATCACCGATGATGCTTGCGGCGACCTGCCGAACCTGAACATGGCGAAGAACTTCGTGAGCGCTACACAAAACGCAAACGGTTCTTATACAGTTACTTACACGATCACTGTCAATAACAACGGTGGTGCAGCAGGTTCTTACACGCTGAAAGACACGCCTTCGTTCGACAACGACGTGACGATCAACAGCGGTACCTACAGCGGCCAGGCAAGTGGTTCGATGAGCACTTCTGGAACAACGACGTTGGCTACAAACGCCACGATCGCTGCCGGTGCTACACACACCTACAACGTATCGTTCAATGTGACGCTGAACCTGGCTCCAGGCTCACCCGACGGCGGCGACAACGTGTATACCCCATGCGCAGTACCGGGCAACGGCCCGGGCAGCAGCCCGAACCAGGGTCTGTACAACCGCGCTACTTTGGATACGAACAACGACGGTACGGCTGACCTCACCGACGATGCTTGCGGCGACCTGCCGAACGTGAACATGGTGAAAAACTTCGTGAGCGCAGTCCCGACTGGCAACGGCACTTACAACGTGACCTACACCATCGTAGTGAATAACAATGGCGGTACTTCCGGCTCTTACACGCTGAAAGACACACCTTTGTTCGACAACGACATCACGATCAACAGCGGTTCGTACAGCGGTCAGGCCAGCGGTTCCATGAATACCAGCGGCACGACCACACTGGCTACGAACGCCACGATCGCAGCAGGTGCTACACATACCTATACAGTTGTATTCAACGTGACGCTGAACCTCGCTCCGGGCTCACCGGACGGTGGCGACAATGTGTACACCGCATGTTCCGTACCGGGCAACGGCCCAGGCAGCAGCCCGAACCAGGGTCTGTACAACCGTTCGACACTGGATACCAACAACGATGGTACGCCAGAAATCACCGATGATGCTTGCGGCGACCTGCCAAACCTGAATATGGCGAAGAACTTTGTGAGCGCTACACAAAACGCAAACGGTTCTTACACAGTTAATTACACGATTACTGTCAGCAACAACGGCGGCGCAGCGGGTTCTTACACGCTGAAAGACACGCCATCGTTCGACAATGACATCACGATTAATAGCGGCTCTTACAGCGGTCAGGCCAGCGGTTCGATGAACACTACTGGCACAACGACACTGGCAACCAACGCCACAATCGCAGCCGGCGCTACACACACCTACAATGTATCGTTCAACGTAACGCTGAACCTCGCTCCGGGCTCACCGGACGGTGGCGACAACGTGTACACAGCGTGCGCAGTTCCAGGTAATGGTCCTGGCAGCAGCCCGAACCAGGGTCTGTACAACCGCGCTACTTTGGATACGGACAATGACGGCGACACCGACATCACGGATGATGCTTGTGGCGACCTGCCCAACCTGAACCTCGTGAAGAATTTCGTGAGCGCTACACAAAACGCAAACGGTTCTTACACAGTTACTTACACCATTACAGTCAATAACAACGGTGGTGCAGCAGGTTCTTACACGCTGAAAGACACGCCTTTGTTTGACAACGACGTGACGATCAACAGCGGTACCTACAGCGGTCAGGCAAGTGGTTCGATGAGCACGTCTGGAACAACGACGTTGGCTACAAACGCCACTATCGCTGCCGGTGCTACACACACCTACAACGTATCGTTCAATGTGACGCTGAACCTGGCTCCAGGCTCACCCGACGGCGGCGACAACGTGTACACCCCATGCGCAGTACCGGGCAACGGCCCGGGCAGCAGCCCGAACCAGGGTCTGTACAACCGTGCTACTTTGGATACGAACAACGACGGTACGGCTGACCTCACCGACGACGCTTGCGGCGACCTGCCGAACGTGAACATGGTGAAAAACTTTGTGAGCGCAGTTCCGACCGGCAACGGCACTTACAACGTGACCTACACCATCGTAGTCAATAACAATGGCGGTACTTCTGGCTCTTACACGCTGAAAGACACACCATTGTTCGACAACGACATCACGATCAACAGCGGTTCGTACAGCGGTCAGGCCAGCGGTGCCATGAATACCACGGGCACGACCACACTGGCTACGAACGCTACGATTGCAGCAGGTGCAACTCATACTTACACCGTTGTATTCAACGTAACGCTGAACCTCGCTCCGGGCTCACCGGATGGTGGCGACAATGTGTACACCGCATGTTCCGTACCGGGCAACGGCCCAGGCAGCAGCCCGAACCAGGGTCTGTACAACCGTTCGACACTGGATACCAACAACGATGGTACGCCAGAAATCACCGATGATGCTTGCGGCGACCTGCCGAACCTGAACATGGCGAAGAACTTCGTGAGCGCTACACAAAACGCAAACGGTTCTTACACAGTTAATTACACGATTACTGTCAGCAACAACGGCGGCGCAGCAGGTTCTTACACGCTGAAAGACACGCCATCGTTCGACAACGACATCACGATCAATAGCGGCTCTTACAGCGGTCAGGCCAGCGGTTCGATGAATACCACAGGCACAACGACACTGGCAACCAACGCCACAATCGCAGCCGGCGCTACACACACCTACAATGTATCGTTCAACGTAACGCTGAACCTGGCTCCAGGCTCACCCGACGGTGGCGACAACGTGTACACGGCATGCGCAGTTCCTGGCAACGGCCCTGGCAGCAGCCCGAACCAGGGTCTGTACAACCGCGCTACTTTGGATACGGACAATGACGGCGACACCGACATCACAGATGATGCTTGTGGCGACCTGCCGAACCTGAACATGGTGAAAAACTTCGTCAGCGCAGTTCCAACCGGCAACGGCACCTTCAACGTGACCTACACCATCGTAGTAAGCAACAACGGTGGTGCAGCAGGTTCTTACACGCTGAAAGACACGCCATTGTTCGACAACGACGTGACGATCAATAGCGGCTCTTACAGCGGTCAGGCCAGCGGTTCTATGAACACTACAGGCACGACCACTCTGGCAACCAATGCAGCCATTGCAGTAGGCGCAACGCACACCTACACGGTTGTGTTCAATGTAAGCCTGAACCTGGCTCCGGGATCACTGGACGGCGGCGACAATGTGTACACGGCTTGCTCCGTGCCGGGCAATGGCCCGGGCAGCAGCCCGAACCAGGGTCTGTACAACCGTTCGACACTGGATACCAACAACGATGGCACACCGGAAATCACCGACGATGCTTGCGGCGACTTGCCAAACCTGAACATGGCGAAGAACTTCGTAAGCGCTACGGTGAATGCAAACGGTTCTTACACAGTTAATTACACGATCACAGTCAGCAATAACGGCGGTGCTGCAGGCTCTTACACCCTGAAAGACACACCTTCGTTCGACAACGACATCACGATCAACAGCGGCTCATACAGCGGTCAGGCCAGCGGCGCCATTAACACCACAGGCACTACAACGCTGGCTACCAACGCAACGATTGCAGCCGGTGCTACTCATACGTACAATGTATCGTTCAACGTCACGCTGAACCTGGCTCCAGGCTCACCGGACGGTGGCGATAACGTGTACACGCCATGTTCCGTACCAGGCAACGGCCCGGGCAGCAGCCCGAATCAGGGCCTGTACAACCGTGCATTGCTAGATACGGATAACGACGGTGATACCGACATTACAGACGATGCTTGCGGCGACCTGCCGAACATCGGTATGGTGAAAAACTTCGTGAGTGCAGTTCCGACCGGCAATGGCACCTACAATGTGACCTATACCATCGTAGTCACCAACAATGGCGGTGCTGCAGGCGCTTATGGCCTGAAAGACACGCCGATGTTTGACAACGACATCACGATCAACAGCGGCTCGTACAGCGGTCAGGCAAGTGGCGCTATGAACACAACAGGCACCACCACGCTGGCGACCAACACTGCCATTGCAGCAGGTGCTTCGCATACCTATACAGTTGTGTTTAACGTAACGCTGAACCTCGCTCCGGGCTCAGCGGATGGCGGCGATAACGTGTACACGGCTTGTTCCGTACCAGGCAACGGCCCGGGCAGCAGCCCGAACCAGGGCCTGTACAACCGCGCCCTGCTCGATACGAACAACGACGGCAACACGGATATTACAGACGACGCTTGCGGCGACCTGCCGAACCTGAACATGGTGAAAAACTTTGTAAGCGCTGTTGCCAATGCAAACGGCACATACACAGTTACTTACAATGTTGTTGTGAACAATAATGGCGGCGCTGCTGGCTCGTACACGCTGAAAGACACGCCGATGTTCGACAACGACGTGACCATCAACAGCGGCTCGTACAGCGGCCAGGCAAGTGGTTCTATGAATACCACCGGCACAACGACACTGGCTACCAACGCCACGATCGCAGCAGGTGCTACGCATACCTACACCGTAACCTTTAACGTAAGCCTGAACCTGGCTCCAGGCTCACCGGACGGTGGCGACAATATCTACACCGCTTGCTCTGTACCAGGCAACGGCCCGGGCAGCAGTCCGAACCAGGGCCTGTACAACCGTTCGACACTCGATACGGATAATGACGGCGATACCGACATCACTGACGATGCTTGCGGCGATCTGCCGGCTGCTGAAATCGGCGACTTTGTATGGGAAGACCAGGATGCCGATGGCGTACAGGATCCACTGGAACCAGGCATTCCGGGCGTAACAGTTACGCTGACGGGTACTACCAACGGCGGTACACCGGTGAACCTGACGACCACGACAGATGGAACGGGACACTACCTGTTCTCGCACCTGGAAGCAGGTACCTATAAAATTACCTTCGGTACTCCTGCGGGCGGTTACACCCTGACAACTCAGGATCTCGGTGGCGACGATACCAAAGACAGCGATGCTGCTCCTGGTACGTTGATGACCATCAACGAAGTGCTGTTGCCTGCCGAATCCAACCTGACCTACGACGCTGGCTTCTACAAACCAGCCGCTATTGGCGACTTCGTTTGGGTAGATACAGATGGCGATGGCGTGCAGGATTTCGGTGAGCCGGGTATCCCGAATGTTCGTGTAACCTTGAATGGTACTACAGGCGACGGTCAGCCCGTTGTGCAAACACAATTCACAGACCTGAATGGCTTCTACCTGTTCTCCAACCTGAAACCGGGTACTTATTTTGTAAACTTTGGTACACCTGCGGGCGGTTATGTTCCGACGGGTAAAGACCTGGGCGGCGACGACACCAAAGACTCCGACGCAGATGTTGTGACAGGTTCTACCATCAACGAAGTGCTGGTTTCAGGTGAAACCAACCTGACCTACGATGCTGGTTTCTATATCCCTGCCTCTATCGGCGACTATGTGTGGAATGATACCGACCTCGACGGTGTACAGGATGCTACTGAAACAGGTATCTTTAACGTACTGGTTACCCTCACGGGTACTACTGGCGACGGACAGGTTATTACACAGACAACTACAACCAACAGCAGCGGTTTCTATCTCTTCCCGAACCTCGAACCGGGTACCTACAAACTGACCTTCGGCCAGCCTTCCGGGTATTTCGTTTCTCCGCTGGATCAGGGTGGCGACGATACCAAAGACAGCGATATTAGCCCGGCTACCTTGATGACGGTCAATGAAGTACTCACTTCCGGTGAGAACAACCTGACCTATGATGCAGGCTTCTACCTGCCGCAACCAAGCATCAACCTGGAGAAATACGTCAATGGTCAGGATGCAGACAACGCTCCTGGTGTGATCCTGCTTGTTCCGGATGTGGCTCCGACAGTGACGTTTACATTTACGGTAACCAATACAGGTAACCTGCCGCTGCAAAACGTGGTAGTAACCGACAACGTACTGGGTGCTATCTGCACGATCCCGAACCTGGCAGCAGGTGCTTCTCAAACCTGCACGGCTACGGCTACGGCGATGCGCGGTCTGCATACCAATATTGCAACGGTAACTGGCCAGCCTTACAACCCGGACAACAACACCCCGGTAGGCCCTCCGCTCAACGACACCGACCCGGGCAACTACACAGGCGTATTTATCAATATGGATAAAACGGCCGACAAAACGGAAGTCTGTGCCGGTGAACTCGTGAAATACACCCTGACCACCCGCATGCTGGGCGGTACAACGGGTATTCAGATCCGCAATGTGAAAGCCATGGACAACAACGTGGTGGGTAACATGACTTGCCAGGGCCTCAACTGGTCGGGCGGCGATCTGAACAACAACTGCTACATCGACTTTATCGATAACAACAACGACGGCAATTCCGACGAGGAATTCATGTGGATGTACACCATGCCGGTCAACCAGACCACTACCAACATCGCCAACGATATGGGTGAAGTATGGTACGTAGATCCGACAACCAACGTGGCTACTTTCATCGGAAATGTTGGAAATACAGACCAGGTGACTGTTTCTGTAAATTCTAACAAGTGCGCTGAAATCGGCGACTTTGTATGGGAAGACATCGATGCAGATGGCTTCCAGGACAACACCGAACTGGGTATTCCAAACGTACCAGTAACCCTTACGGGTACTACCATCGACGGTGTGAACGTAACACAGAATACCACCACCAACGGCACTGGATTCTACTTGTTCAGCGGCCTGGTTCCGGGTACTTACAAAATCACCTTCGGCACACCAGTGGGTGGTTATGTACTCACACCGCAGGATCAGGGCGGCAACGACGCCAAAGACAGTGATGCTGCTCCTGGCACACAAATGACTGTAAACGAAGTGCTTACAGCAGGTGAGTCGAACCTGACCTACGATGCAGGTTTCTACAAACCGGCTTCTCTGGGTGACTACGTGTGGGAAGATACCGACAATGACGGCGTACAGGATGGTACAGAAACAGGTATTCCAAACGTAACGGTAACCCTCACGGGTACAACCGGAAGCGGCACACCTGTAAACCTGACCACTATTACAAACGGTACAGGCGAATACCATTTCAACAACCTGCAACCAGGTACCTACGTCGTTACTTTCACTCAACCGACTGGCTACACACCATCTCCGGTGGATCAGGGCGGCGACGATACCAAAGACAGTGATGCCAGCCCGGTAACAGGCCAGGCGCCACCTGTGACGCTGGTGAGCGGCCAGAGCAACCAGACCATCGATGCAGGCTTCGACATCGACTGCCTCTACGATCCGCTAGTACTGGGCACATCTGTGACCAATATTCTTTGCAACGGCAACAGCACCGGCGCGATCGACCTGACCGTAAGCGGCGGCCACCCAGCCTACACGTACCTGTGGTCGAACGGCGCAACCACGCAAGACTTGTCCGCTCGTCCGGCAGGTACCTACATGGTGACGGTAACAGACATCAAAGGCTGTACGAAAACGACGGCGGCTACCATAACCGAACCGCCTGTAATCGTTCTGACGACAAGCGTTACCAACGTACCATGTAATGGTGGAAATACCGGCGCAATCGATCTGACTGTTAGCGGTGGAACACCAGGCTACACCTACCTGTGGTCGACCGGTGCTACCACACAGGACATCAGCGGCCTGACTGCTGGCACATACACTGTAACGGTAACCGATGCCAATAACTGCACGAAAGTAACGTCTGCAACCGTGAACGAATCCAGTTCGCTGGTGGCTACCACTTCGGTTGTTCACGTACTGTGCAACGGTGGCAACAACGGTTCTATCGACCTGACGGTCAGCGGCGGCACGCCGGGCTACACTTACCTGTGGACTACTGGCGCTACTACGCAAGACATCAGTGGCCTGACTGCCGGCACTTACTCCGTAACGATCACCGATGCCAACGGCTGTGTGAAAACCACATCCGCTACGGTAACAGAACCACCGGTTCTGACGGCATCTGCTGTACCTACGAACGTGACCTGCTATGGTTTGTCCAATGGCTCTGTCAACCTGACCGTAGGCGGCGGCTCGCCAGGCTACACCTTCCTGTGGTCGAATGGTGCAACGACCGAAGACCTCACGGGTCGCCCGGCAGGCACCTACACCGTTACAGTAACGGATACGCATGGTTGCACGAAAACAACTTCTGTAACCATCACCCAGCCGGATGAAATTACCATTGCATTCTCTGTGGTGAACCTGGCTTGTAATGGCGGTTCGAATGGTGCAATCGACATGACAGTAATGGGTGGCACTTCGCCTTACACCTACCTGTGGTCGACGGGTGCAACTACCGAAGACATCAGCAACCTGACTTCTAAAACTTACACGATTACAGTAACCGATGCAAACGGCTGTACAAAAGCCGTCAGCATCCTGCTGACACAACCTCCGCCAATCAACCCGACCGTAGCCGTAACACATGTTACCTGCAACGGCGGCAGCAATGGCGCAGTCGATCTGAGCGTAACAGGCGGAACAGGTGCCTACTCCTACCTGTGGTCCAACGGTACAACCACCCAGGATCTGAACGGTGTAACGGCTGGTACGTACACTGTAACAGTAACGGATGCTAATTTCTGTACCAAAACGGCTACAGCGACGATCAACGAACCTCCGGCAATTGTTCCGAGTGTCAGCGTAACGCATGTATTGTGCAATGGCGGTAACAACGGCGCTATCGACCTCTCTGTAACAGGTGGCACACCAGGCTACACCTACCAGTGGTCGACCGGTGCTACCACGCAGGATATCAGCGGCCGCACCGCCGGTACCTACACGGTGACCATTACCGACCTGAACGGCTGTACCAAAACGGCTACGGCTACGATCAACGAACCACCAGCGATCACTGCCACCGCAGTTCCAACCAATGTAACCTGCTATGGCTTGTCGAACGGTTCGATCAACCTGACAGTCAGCGGTGGTACGCCAGGCTACACCTACCTGTGGTCGAACGGTGCAACGACCGAAGACCTGACAGGCCGCACGGCCGGCACGTACACCGTAACGATCACAGATACACACGGTTGTACCAAAACGGCTACGGCTACAATCACCCAGCCAGAAGACATTGCTATCGGATTCTCCGTAGTAAATCTGTCCTGCAACGGCGGTTCGGATGGCTCTATCGATGTAACGGTGATTGGCGGCACACCGCCGTACACTTACCAGTGGTCGACAGGCGCAACGACGGAAGACATCAGCAACCTCGTTTCTGCAACATACACCATCACAGTAACAGATGCCAACGGATGTACGAAAGCCGTCAGCATTCTGCCGACACAACCACCGGCGCTCAACCCGACTGTAGTAGTTACCAACGTAACCTGCAACGGCGGCAGCAATGGTGCGGTAGACCTGACCGTAACCGGTGGAACGGGTGCTATTTCTTACCTGTGGTCGAACGGCACTACTTCGCAAGACCTCAGCAACGTAACCGCTGGAGTTTACACCGTAACGGTAACAGATGCGAACAACTGTACCAAATCGGCTACGGCAACGGTAACAGAGCCGCCAGCACTGGTACTGGGCACACAAGTAACCAATGTATTGTGTAATGGTGGCAGCAATGGTGCTATCGACCTGACAGTGACAGGCGGTACACCAGGCTACACTTACCTGTGGTCTACCGGCGCTACCACGCAAGACCTCTCGGGTCGCACTGCCGGTACGTACACCGTAACGGTAACGGATTCGCACGGTTGTACCAAATCTACTACGGCTACCATCACTGAACCGCCAGCACTGGCCCTGAGCACAAGCGTGACCAACGTATTGTGCAATGGTGGCAACAACGGCGCGATCGACCTGACGGTAACCGGCGGTACACCAAACTACACTTACCTGTGGTCGAACGGTGCTACCACGCAGGATCTGACTGGTCGCACGGCAGGCACTTACACGGTAACTGTAACGGATGCCAACGGTTGCACCAAATCGACTTCGGCTACGATCAACCAGCCGACTCCGATTGCAGTGTCTACCACTGTTACGAATGTTACCTGCAACGGCGCCAGCACCGGCGCAATCGATCTGACCGTTTCCGGTGGCACACCAGGCTACACCTATGTATGGACAAATGGTGCTACCACACAGGATCTGACCGGTTTGTCGGCAGGAACCTACACCGTAACGGTAACAGACGCCAACGGCTGTACCAAAACGACATCGGCCACAGTAAATGAAACAACGCCGATCGTTCTGTCTACAACACCTGTGCATGTACTGTGTAATGGTGGTAACAACGGCTCCATCGATCTGACGGTTTCCGGCGGCACACCAGCCTACACCTACCTGTGGACGAACGGCGCTACCACGCAAGATCTGGGCACACTGACGGCCGGTACCTACACCGTAACAGTTACAGACGCCAATGGCTGTACCAAATCGGCTACGGCTACGGTGAACGAACCGCCAGCCCTGACTGCCACGGCAGTTCCTACGAATGTGACCTGCTTTGGTCTGGCAAATGGTTCTATTGACCTGACTGTAGGCGGTGGCTCACCAGGCTACACCTATCTGTGGTCGAACGGTGCTACTACGCAAGACCTGACAGGCCGCACAGCCGGTACCTACTCGGTGACCATCACCGATACGCATGGCTGTACCCAAACGGCAACTGCTACGATCACCCAGCCGAACGATATTTCCGTATTGTTCTCTGTAGTGAACCTGGCTTGCTATGGTGGCAACAATGGCGCAATCGACCTTACAGTTTCCGGTGGCACGCCAGCGTACACCTATCAGTGGTCGAACAACGCAACCACGGAAGACATCAGCAACCTGACTTCCAGCGTATATACCGTAACGGTAACCGATGCCAACAGTTGCACCAAAGTGGTGAGCATTCTGTTGACACAACCTCCGCAAATTAACCTGACTACCCTGGTAACCAACGTTACCTGCAATGGTGGCAGCAATGGTAAAATAGATCTGACGGCTACCGGCGGCACAGGTGTTCTTTCTTACCTGTGGTCGAACGGCGCTACGTCACAAGACCTTAATGGTGTTGTGGCGGGCACTTACACCGTGACCGTAACAGATGCCAATAACTGTACTAAAACGACCAGCGCAACCATTACCGAGCCACCAGCCATTGTGCTGGGTACTCAGGTAACCAATGTGTTGTGCAATGGCGGCAACAACGGCGCCATCGATCTGAGCGTTTCGGGTGGCACTCCAGGCTACTCTTACCAGTGGTCTACAGGCGCTACTACCCAGGATATCTCGGGCCGCACTGCCGGTACGTACACCGTAACGGTAACGGATGCCAACGGTTGTACCAAAACAACCAGCGCAACGATCACCGAACCACCGGCCCTGACGGCTACGGCTGTTCCAACGCCTGCATCCTGTGCAGGTGCTGCCGATGGCTCTATCGACCTCACTGTGGGTGGCGGTACACAACCGTACGTTTACCTGTGGTCGAATGGTGCAACGACACAAGACCTGACGGGCTTGACTGCTGGTACCTACACGGTAACGGTAACGGATGCCAACGGCTGTACCAAAACAGCCAGCGCAACCATTATCGAACCAAGCATCAATGTAGTAAGCGCAGTTGCCTCGCCTTGTAACCCAGCCAACAACACCTACTCTGTTGTGGTAACCGTTACCTGGACCAATGCACCGACGAATCAGATCACGGTGACAACCTCACAAGGTGGTTCTGCTACGATCAACATTGCTCAAGGCTCATCCGGCACACAATCGGCAACGATTACCGGCCTGATTTCCAACGGCGCGGCCGACGTGGATGTTACAGCAGCATTTAATGCAAACTGCTCTAAAACATACCTCGATGCATACGATGCTCCGCTGAGTTGCATTCCGGCTGAAATTGGTAATTTCGTATGGAATGACCTCGACGGCGACGGCGTACAAGACGCTGGCGAACCAGGTATTCCAAACGTTCCGGTTACACTCACGGGTGTTACCCAACTGGGCGCTCCAGTGAACCTGACGACTACGACTGGCCCGAACGGTGAATACCTGTTCCCGAACCTCGTTCCAGGCACTTACAAGGTGACCTTCGGACAACCTGCCGGATTTGTGCCAACCGCACCGGATCAGGGTGGCAACGACGAAACGGACAGCGATATCAACCCAGTTACGTTGATGACGCCGAATGAAGTGCTCACGCCGGGTGAATCCAACCTGACGTATGACGCCGGCTTCTTCCAGCCTGCTTCTATCGGCGACTTCGTATGGCATGACCAGGACGGCGATGGCGTTCAGGACTTCGGCGAACCAGGTATCCAGGGTGTACTGGTGACTTTGACGGGCACTACCGGCGACGGTACGCCTGTGACCCAGACCACCACAACCGGCCCGAACGGCCAGTACTCATTCACCAACCTGGAGCCAGGCACTTACAAACTGACCTTCGGTACACCTTCGGGTGGTTTCGTTCCAAGCACACCAAACCTGGGTGGCAACGACGCAACCGACAGCGATGCCGACCAGATTACATTGATGACTACCACTGAAACGCTGATTTCCGGTGAAAATAACCCGGATTACGACGCAGGCTTCTACCAACCTGCTTCTATCGGCGACTTCGTGTGGAATGACCAGGACGGCGATGGCGTACAGGACTTTGGCGAACCGGGCATCCCGGGCGTAACAGTTACCTTGACAGGTACAACCGGCGACGGCCAATCTGTCAACCTGACTACCACGACTGGCCCGAACGGTGAGTACTCGTTCACCAACCTCGAACCGGGTACCTACAAACTGACCTTCGGACAGCCTTCCGGCTATACAACTACCGCTCCTGATCAGGGCGGCAACGACGCAACAGACAGCGATGTGAATCCGCTGACGCTGATGACGCCTAACGAAGTCCTCACTTCCGGCGAAAATAACCCGACCTATGACGCAGGCTTCTTCCAGTCTGCCGAAATCGGCAACTTCGTATGGCATGACCTCGACGGCGATGGCGTACAGGACTTGGGCGAACCAGGTATCCCGGGCGTAATGGTTACCCTGACAGGTACCACCGGCGACGGCCAGCCTGTGAGCCTGACAACGACTACCAACGGCTCAGGCCTGTACCTGTTCTCGGGCCTCGAACCGGGTACGTACAAACTGACCTTCGGTACGCCTGCTGGCGGTTACATCCTGACAGGTACTGATCTCAGTGGCAACGATGCAACCGACAGCGATGCTATGCCTGGTTCACAAATGACTGTGAATGAGGTACTGATCGCAGGAGAGTCGAACCTGACCTACGATGCCGGCTTCTTCCTGCCTGCTGCACTTGGCGATTATGTTTGGGAAGACCAGGACGGCGACGGTGTGCAGGATTCCGGCGAACCGGGTATCCAGGGCGTAACAGTTGTCCTCACGGGTACTACCGGCGACGGACAAATAGTTAACCTGACCACGACGACGGATGCAAATGGTGCATACCATTTCACCAACCTCGAGCCGGGTAATTACGTAGTAACGTTCACTACACCAAACGGATACGACAACACCGATCAGAACCAGGGCGGCAACGACGAACTCGATTCCGATGCCAACCCGACAACCGGTCAGTCCGATGTCGTCAATCTTACGAGTGGTGAAACCGATAACTCGATCGACGCAGGCTTCGGCCGCTACGATCTGGCACTGGAAAAAGACCTTTCTTCCGGCACCCCTGGTCCGTTCGCTCCGGGCGCTAATGTCGACTTCGTGATTACGGTTACCAACCAGGGCGGCTTGCCTGCGCACAACGTGATCGTAACAGATCGTCCACAAACGGGTCTGACCATTGTCGGCTTCGATGCCAACGGTAGCAGCGTAATCAACAACGGCAACGGTACATATACCATTCCGGTGCTGCTGGAAGGCCAGACTGTTTCGTTCATCGTGAAAACGAAGATCAACAGCAACTACACAGGTCTTACACTTACGAACGAAGCCGAAATTACGACCGACGACGGCGACGACGTGGATTCTACGCCGAACAACGATGTACCAACAGAAGACGATCAGGATGATGAAACGATTCCGATTCAGCATACTCCGTCTATCGATATCGAGAAATACACCAACGGTCAGGATGCCGATAATGCTCCGGGCGTGATCATTCTGGTGCCGAATGTGGCGCCGATTGTGACCTGGACATACACGGTAACCAACACAGGTACGCTCGACCTGACCAACGTAGTTGTAACTGACGACAAGGAAGGTGTCATCTGCACCATTCCGTACCTGGCAGCAGGCGCTTCCCAGACCTGCACCAAAACCGGCACCGCCATGCGCGGCATGTACCACAACCTGGGCTCCGTAAGTGGCCAGCCGGTTGATAACAATGGTACACCGGTAGGTACGCCTGTAACGGATACCGACCCGTCAAACTACACAGGTGTGTTTATCAACATGGATAAATCGGCCGACAAAACGGAAATCTGTGCCGGTGAAGAAGTTACCTACACGCTGATCACACGCATGCTGGGTGGCGCACCGGGTATTGAAATCCGCAACGTAATGGCTATGGACAATAACATGCCAGGCACATTCGTCTGCAACGGCCAGTACTGGGTAAGCTGCGCGCAAAACGGCAACTCCCTGTGCGACCTCGACGGCGACTGTGTGCTCGACTTTGTTGACAACAACAATGATGAAAAATCCGACGAGGAGTTCAAATGGCAGTACACGAAAGTGTTGAACCAGACCACTGTGAACACGGCCAATGATATGGGTGAAGTGTGGTACGTTGATCCGATTACGGGTGCACAAACCTTTATCGGCAACGTAGGCAACAACGACGAAGTGACCGTAACCGTCAACCCGAACCGTTGCGCTGAAATCGGCGACCAGGTTTGGAACGACCTCGACGGCGACGGCATTCAGGACGGCGGTGAACCGGGTATCCCGAACGTACCAGTTACCCTCAACGGCACCAACATCGACGGCAACATGGTGACACTGAACACCGCGACCAACGGAACGGGCTTCTACCTGTTCTCGGGTCTGGTTCCAGGTACCTACACCGTTACATTCGGTACGCCTGCCGGCGGTTATGTTCTGACTGCACCAAACCAGGGCGGAGACGATACGAAAGACAGCGATGCAGCACCAGGCACACAACAAACGCCTGCCGAAACGCTTACCCCGGGCGAATCCAACCTGACCTACGACGCAGGCTTCTTCCTGCCTGCTTCTATTGGCGACTTCGTATGGAACGACCTCGATGGTGACGGTGTACAGGACTTCGGCGAGCCTGGTATCGAAGGCGTTCAGGTGACTTTGACTGGCACTACCGTCGATGGTACGCCTGTTAACCTGACCACGACTACCGGCCCGAACGGTGAATACTCGTTTACCGACCTCGAACCGGGTACGTATAAACTGACCTTTGGTACACCTGCCGGTTACACACCCACCTTGCAGGATCAGGGTGGCAATGATGCAACAGACAGCGACATCAACCCTGCTACGTTGATGACAGGTATGGAAACCCTCACTTCGGGTGAGAACAATACCACCTACGACGCAGGCTTCCAGGGCAATGCCAGCATTGGCGACTTCGTATGGTACGATCTCGACCATGACGGCGTACAGGACTTTGGCGAACCGGGTATCCCGAACATTACAGTGACCCTCACAGGTACTACTGTAAACGGTATTCCTGTAAACCTGACAGATGTAACGGATGGCAACGGTGGATACCTGTTCACCAACCTGAATCCAGGCACCTACAAAGTGACATTCTCCTCTCCGGGAGCCAACTTCATTGTATCGCCTGCGGATCAGACGAACGACAACAACGACAGCGATGCCAACCCGGGTACACTGATGTCGCCGGTAGAAACCCTCACACCTGGTGAGAATAACCTCACCATCGATGCCGGTTTCTTTGTGAACATCACAATTGATAAACTGATAGTAGATGTATCCTGCTTCGGCGCACAGAACGGCTCAGTTGACCTGACAGTAACAGGCGGCACGAGCCCGTACACCTTCCTGTGGTCGAATGGCGCAACAACGGAAGACCTGACGAACCTGGCTCCGGGCACCTACACAGTAGTAGTAACCGACGTTCACGGATTTACCGCCAGCACAACAGCAGTGGTAACGCAACCGCTTGCACTGACAACCAGCACAATACCGGTACACGTTTCCTGCTTCGGTGCTTCCAACGGTTCAATCGATCTTACGGTAAATGGCGGTACGCCGAACTACACTTATCTGTGGTCGAATGGCGCCACCACGCAGGATCTGAACAATATCCCGGCAGGTACGTACACCGTAACTGTCAAGGATTCGCACAATTGCAGCACGACCACGCAGGTGACGATTACACAGCCGGAAATACTGAACCCGTCTGTAAGTATCACCAATGTTACCTGCAACGGCTACAACAACGGTATCATCAACCTGACAGTAACGGGCGGTACCGCACCGTACACATACATGTGGACGACGGGTGCTACGACCGAAGACATCAGCAACCTGGCTCCGGGAACATACACGGTAACAGTAACGGATTCGCACAATTGCGTGACTTCTACCTCGACCGTCATTTCCGAACCGCCAGCCCTCCAACTGAGCGCTACAACGGAAACACCGTCCTGCAACGGTAGCAACTCGGGTGCTGTAGACCTGAATGTAATGGGTGGTACACCTTCCTATACGTACCTCTGGAACACAGGCGCTACTTCGCAGGATCTGCTCAATGTTACTGCCGGTACGTACACTGTAACTGTAACGGATGCAAACGGCTGTACGAAGTCTACGACGGCTACGGTCGGCGATGTGGATGCACTCAGCGTCACCCGCACGGTAACCAATGTGAAATGCTTCGGCGGCAACGACGGCGCGATCAATGCAACAGTAACAGGCGGCACCCTGCCTTACACCTTCACCTGGTCGAACGGAGCCAATACCGAAGACCTCGTTAATGTGGTGGCCGGTACCTACACCCTGACTGTTGTAGACGCACACAGTTGTACGGCTTCTACGACCGCGACCATTACGCAGCCAACTGCGCTGAATGTAACGGCTTTGGTAACACCAGTGAACTGCTTCGGCGGAAACGACGGCGCGATCAACCTCACTGTTTCAGGTGGCACGCCTAATTACACCTTCACATGGTCGAACGGAGAAACATCGGAAGACGTATTCAACCTTGTTTCGGGCGAATACACTGTAACGGTTCGCGATGCCAATGCTTGTGCTGAAGTCATCACCCGTTTCGTGATCCAGCCTACGGATATCGTACTGAATACAAACGTAACGGATGCAGCCTGCAATGACGCTACCAATGGTGCAATCGACCTGCAGGTAAGCGGTGGTTCGCCAGGCTACACCTACCTGTGGTCGACCGGCGCTACCACGCAAGACCTGAACGGTTTGTCGGCAGGTACGTACACAGTAACTGTTACAGATAGCCACAACTGCACCAAAACAATCAGTGCAACCGTGGATGAACCGACTGCTATTGACCTGGATTACACCAGCACGGATGTTTCCTGCAACGGCGGTAACAATGGATCGATCAACCTCACCGTCAGCGGTGGCACTCCAGGCTACACTTACCTGTGGTCGAATGGCGCTACCACCCAGGATATCACTGGTCTGACAGCAGGCATCTATACCGTAACGGTAACGGATGCTCACGGTTGCGTGGCTACTACGACGGCTACGGTGGCTGAAAATACCAGCCTCGTGGCAACGACCGAAGTGGATAATGCAGTGTGCAACGGTAGCAATACCGGCGCAATCTTCCTCACGGTAGACGGCGGCACTCCAAACTACACTTACCACTGGTCAAATGGCGCAGTAACGCAAAACCTGAGCAACGTAGTAGCCGGTACTTACACCGTAACGGTGACCGATGCACTGGGTTGTAAAGTGTTCAAAACAGCCACGGTCGGCCAGCCTGCAGTACTGACGCCTTCAGCAGTAGTAACGAATGTTTCCTGCAACGGAGGCCAGAACGGCGTGATCAATATCAGTGTAACAGGCGGTACGCCGGAATATACCTTCCATTGGTCTACAGGTGAAACTACCGAAGACCTCAATGGAATCAGCGCCGGAACGTACACCGTAACAGTAACGGATTCGCACGGCTGTACAGCAGTGCTCACCCGCACGGTTACGCAACCTACAGCGCTCAACCCGACGATTGCATCTACCAATGTGAACTGCTTCGGCGGCAACAACGGCGCCATCGATCTGACGGTAACGGGTGGTACACCGACCTACACTTATCTGTGGTCGACCGGTGCAACCACACAGGACCTCACGGGCTTGTTCGCAGGTACCTACACTGTTACCATTACCGATGCCAACGGTTGTACGGCAGTGCGCGAGCGCGAGTTGCTGCAACCTGATCCAATTGACATCCAGGCTGAAACAGAACCTGTTACTGCCTGCAACGGCGGCAACGACGGCTCTATCACCCTGACAGTATCCGGCGGTACGCCTGCATACATCTACGACTGGGCTGATCTGTCTGGAAATAACAATGTGAAAAACCGCAGCAACCTGACGGCTGGTAACTACACCGTTACCGTAACCGATTCAAAAGGTTGCACCGCAGTGAAAGTGGTCACGGTAACTCAAATCTCGGGTATCGAACTGACGGCTACGCCGACAGCCACTACCTGCGAAGATGATACGGACGGCTCCATTACCCTCACGGTAACAGGTGGCGCTCCATCCTACACCTTCCACTGGTCGAACAACGCCAGCACGCAGAATCTGAGCGGCCTGGCAGCCGGTAACTACTCTGTTACCGTAACCGACCAGGATGGATGTACAGCAGTAACCAGCGCAACGGTAACCGAACCGATCATTTACCTGAACGTCAACGTAACGCCTGTTTCCTGCCGCAACGGCAACAACGGCGCAGTTGACCTCATCGTGGAAGGCGGCACACCTGGTTACACCTACCACTGGTCGAACGGCGCCAGCACACAGGACATCAGCGGCCTGACAGCAGGCACTTACTTCGTAACAGTGACGGATGCACATGGTTGCTCCAAAACACGTACGGCAGTAGTGACCCAGCCGACGGCACTGGCACTGACAATCGTACCATCTCCGGTTTCCTGCAACGGCGGCCTGAATGGCGGTGTGAACCTGACCGTTACCGGCGGTACGCCAGACTACACTTACCTGTGGTCGAACGCGGCCACCTCGCAAGACCTGAACAACGTAGCGGCAGGCACGTATATCGTAACGGTAACGGATGCCAACGGCTGTACGGCTACCACGACGGCAACGGTTGTACAACCGCCTGTCATGACGCTTACGGCTGCTCCTACAGGTCCTGCTTGTATCAATACGAACAATGCTGGTATCATCCTGACAGTTACAGGCGGTACGCCGAACTACACTTACCTGTGGTCGAACGGCAGTGTGCTGAAAAACCCGGTTAACCTGGGCGCAGGCACATACACTGTGACGGTAACAGATGCCAACGGCTGTACGGGTACTACGTCGGCAACGGTCGTCAACTCGCCTGAAATTGTACTGTCAACCGATGTAACGGATGTATTGTGCAACGGTGGTAACACGGGCTCTATCAACCTGACCGTATCGGGTGGTGTGCCAGCCTTTACCTACAACTGGTCGCATATTGCCGGTACAAGCAATCCGGAAGACGTGACTGGTCTGGTAGCAGGTACCTACACCGTAACGGTAACAGATGCCAACACTTGTACGAAAACCATTTCGGCAACAGTTGGTCAACCGCCTGTGATCACACTCACCGCTACCACGGTGAAAGTAACCTGTAACGGTGGCAACAATGGCTCGATCAACCTGACCGTAGCCGGTGGAACCCCGGGTTACACCTACCAGTGGTCGAATGGCGCTTCTTCGGAAGACCTGAACAACCTGACAGCAGGAAACTACACCGTGACAGTAACTGATACGAAAGGATGTACCAAAACACTGGTGGTAAATGTGGGACAACCAACTCCGCTGCAAGCGTTTATCACAGTAGCGGCTCCTGGTTGCCAAAGTGCATTGGGTGGTCTGACAGCAACGGCCAACGGCGGTACGGCATCGTACTCCTTCTTGTGGTCGAACGGCGCTCAAACACCGGGTATCTTCAACGTAGTACCGGGAACCTACACGGTAACGGCTACCGATGCCAACGGATGTACAGCAGTGAAAACGGCTACATTGCAGAACGTTCAACCGCTTACCCTGACGGCTACGGTTACTCCGATCAGTTGCCCGGGCGGCTCCGATGGCGCCATCAACCTGACTGTTTCCGGTGGTACCGGTCAATTCCAGTACGCATGGACGGCTTCGGGTGGCTACTTCGAAGATACGCAGGACATCAACGGCCTCTCGGCTAAAACGTACACAGTTGTGGTTACAGATCTGAATACGTTCTGTACTGCCACACTGTTCAGAATACTTGGAAACCCGCCGGCTATCAACCTGACGACGGCTGTTACACCTGCCGGTTGCAATGGCGCCAACGGTACCATCAACCTGACGGTGACCGGTGGTACACCAGGCTACTCTTACCAGTGGTCGAACGGCGCCGGTACGCAGGACATCACCAACCTGGCAGCAGGCGTGTACACGGTAACGATAACGGATTCCAAAGGCTGCACCAAATCGACTACAGCGACCGTACAGGGTGGTGGCAACTTGTCTGCTACTGCAACCTCGACGCCTGCAGCATGTGGTGCTACCAACGGTACTATTACAGTGGATGTAACAGGCGGCACGGCGCCATACACATGGTCGGGCGCTGGTACAGGTTCTTCTCAGACCGAACCGTTCACCATCACTGGCCTGGCAGGTGGCAACTACAACATCACGATCACGGATGCTACCGGTTGCGCAACCAGCGTAAGTGTGAATGTTCAGCAATCGAATAACTTCACTGCTACTGCTACTTCTACGGCCGCTACTTGCTTCGGCGGGCACGACGGAACGATTACAGTAGATGTTACCGGTGGTGTGCCGAACTACTCGTACAACTGGACTGGAAACAACACGACAGGCAGCGGTGGCCCGATCAATGGCGAACCATTTACCATCACCGGTCTTGCAGCAGGTAACTACTGCGTAACGGTAACAAATGGAAACGGCTGTACAGCAACCGTATGTGCTACGGTAGGCCAACCGGCTCAGTTCACCATCACGGCAAGCACTTCGCCTGCTACTTGTGTGGCAGCCAATGGAACCATCGTGGTAGATGTGACGGGTGGCGGCGCGGCTCCATACACATGGGCAGGCGCAGGAACCGGCTCTTCGTTCACTGAACCGTTCACTATCTCCGGCCTGGCCGGTGGGCAGTACTGTATCACCGTAACAAATGCAAACGGCTGTACAGCAGTGGCTTGTGTAACTGTTACCCAAACGGGCGGCATTACAGCAAGTTCTACGACTACGCCTGCTACCTGTGGCGATGATAACGGCACTATCACAGTAGATGTAAACGGTGGAACTACGCCATACAGTTACAACTGGGTATCCGGCACAAACACCGGCAGCGGAAGTGGCATCATCAGCGAACCATTTACCATCAGCAACCTGATGGCTGGTGCTTATACGCTGACAATCACCAGCGGCAACGGTTGTACAACTGTTACCACGGCAACGATTACCCAAACGTCGGGCATCACGGCTACGGCTACACCAACGGCCGCAGGATGCAATGGTCAGCCGGGTAAAATCACCGTAACGGTTGTAAATGGCTCTGCCAACTACACGTACAACTGGAGCGGCCCGTCTTCGGGCAGCAGCACCAGTACGACACCGTCGTTCATGATTACGAACCTGCAACCAGGCTCGTACAACGTGACGGTGAAAGACGGAAATAACTGTATGGCAGTTGTAACAGTAGTTGTACCACAAGGCCAGAACCTGACGGCAACTGCAACGGCTACGCCTGCTACCTGCAACGCTTCGAACGGTACCATCACGGTAGATGTGAATGGCGGCACTGCTCCTTACTCCTGGACAGGCGCCGGCAACGGAACCGCACAAACGGAACCATTCACAGTATCCAGCCTTGCGCCGGGTAACTACTGTGTCACTGTAACCGATGCGAATGGCTGTACCGCAGTCGCTTGCGCAAATGTTACCAGCACCGGCTCGATTTCTATCACGGCAACGGTTGTTCCAACGCCTTGCGGAATCACAGCCAGCACAGTTCAAATGAATGTGAGCGGTGGCACACAACCATACAGTTACAACTGGACCAATACAACTACCGGTGCGAGCGGACAACTGGGCGGTATCAATATGCCGGCATTTGTCATCACAAACCTCGCAGCAGGTACGATCAATATCACTGTAACAGATGCCAACGGCTGCTCGGCAACTACTACCGTAACCGTAACCCAGTTCCAGGCACTGACCATCAGCGCCACGGCAACCGGCCCGGGTTGTGGTAACAACAGCGGTTCTGCAACCATCGACGTACTCACCGGTGGCAACTCCGGCCCGTACAACTACAACTGGTCGAACGGAACGGCTACAGGCAACGGAACGGCTCAAACTGAACCGTTCACGGTGAATGGCCTCACACCAGGCATCTACAACTTCACGGTGACGAATGCTTCCGGCTGCTCGGCTACTACCACAGTAGTTGTGCCTCCTGGTGGCGGCGGTAATATCTCGCTGATTACCAAGCACGTATGTGCTCCGACTTGCGCAGGCAACAACGGTATGTTCGGTATCTCCGTCGTGGGCGGAACCGCACCATACACGTACTCCTGGACTGGTCCGGTCAGCGGTGGCCCGATCACCATGGATACGGTGAAAATCATGAACCTTGTACCGGGCACGTACACCATCACGGTAACGACCGCCGGCGGTTGCTCCGCTACGACGACAGCAGTTATGCTGCCTCCGACCGAAATGTTTGTAGCAGCAGTACCAACCTGCGCTACCGTATGCGGTGGCAATGACGGCAAGATCACGGTGGGTGTACTCTTCGGTACGCCGAACTACACCTACCAGTGGACGAATGGCGAGGAAAGCGGAACCGGTACGGCTTCGACAGATGAGTTTGTTATCGGTGGCCTGACGGAAGGCACGTACTCCATCACCGTCACAGGTAGCGATGGTTGTTCGAAAGTGGTTACCACGCAGGTGGTGCCGATCAGTTCAATCGTGGCTACAGCAGTAGCATCCGGTGCAGTAGGTTGCGACGGCGCTTCCAACGGAAGCATCATCGTGAATGTTTCTACCGGCAGCGGACCATACACCTACGTATGGAGCAACGGCGTGGCGAACGGAACCGGAAATGCTTCCGGCAACATGTTCACCATCAGCGACTTGCCGGTTGGTACGTACAGCATCACTATCACAGATGCCAGCGGATGCACAGGTTCGACCGGTGTTTCGATCGGTGGCAACATCGGTGGTGTGGTGTTCAACGACTACAATACCGACGGATTTATGGCCGCTAACGAACCGGGTCTGGACAGCGTACTGGTTTACCTGTACGAATGCAACAACCCGATTCCGGTGGATTCTATCTGGACGGACGAAAACGGTTCATATGTATTCCCGGCGCTCGGACACTTCCCGTACCGCGTTGAATTTGTACCGGTTGTGGATTCCTGCTGGATTAAACCTGCATTTGCAGGTGTTCAAAGCGGAACAACCGTACAGTTCATTGAATCGGCGAACTGCAATGTGAAAGTAGGCTTCTTCTACCCGGGCGATTACTGTCAGAATGCACCCGATATCGCATTCTCCTGCTTCGCTCAAGGTAAAACAGATGAGGTTACCTCTACGGTACTCGGCCTGGTTCCATACGAAGCCATCGACCGCACAGAGATATTCGGTAACATCCACGCCAACGAACTCGTTGGTTCGGTATACGGCCTGGCTTACGACCGCTCGCGCCACTACATCTACGCATCGGCGTTCCTGAAACGCCACGTAGGTCTGGGTGAACTCGGTCTGGGCGGTATTTACCGCATCGACTATACCGATACCATCAACCCGATCACCGTGCCGCTCTACACCGTTCCGAATGTAGGCGATGTGGTACGCCCTGGCGACCTGAGCGCTCCAAACGTTCCAAGTATGGATGCGGATGCATTCGGTAAAATCGGTAAAGTGGGTCTGGGTGACATCGACCTGAGTGACGATGAAAATACCTTGTGGACGATTAACCTGTTCAACCGCACACTGGTTCGTGTCGACGATATTCTGACGAATCCGACTTCTACGGAACTGACGATTACTTCGGCTCCGAACTGCGGCCACGGGGTATTCCGCCCGCTGGGTGTGAAAGCATACCGCAACAAGATCTACGTAGGTGGTGTATGTACCGGTGAGAACAATGGTACTTCCATGGATCTTACCGCATCCATACACGAGTACAACGTGAAAACAGGCACCTGGAAAATGATCCTCGACTGGGATCTCCATGCTCCTGAATACAACCACGGCGACATCGTGGGCAGTGTGAACCAGAACCTGGCACAATGCCGCGAATGGGAAACCTGGGTAGATGTGTACACCGAACGCAACCTGGTAGCCAACACAGGCTCCGGCGAACCTTCTTCGATCTTCAACGGCAACTTTGAAATCGTGGGTGGTGGCCCGACTGGCGCTGAATTCCGCTGCCGTGGTCAGGCGCTGATCTCCGATATCGAGATTACCCGCGAAGGCATGATGGTCATTGCCATGATGGACCGCACCGGTCACCAGTTCGGTTACCGCCAGCACCGTCCGACAACCGTTGATGGCAATCCGATCTCGGCCAGCCCGGGCGGCGACATCATCGCAGCATACCCGATCAACGGCGTTTGGACGCTCGAAAACAACGGCACGGTGCCTGGTCTGAACCGCACCAGCCTCTTCGGCCCGAACTCCAATGACGGCCTCGGCGGTGGTGAGTTCTTCTACGACAACACGCGCTTTACGCACCTGGATGCCGACTGTGGCGGTCTGTTGTATGTTCCTGGCGAAGATGAACTGCTGGGTGCTATCAACAACCCGAACACTTCGGAATATAACTTCGGTGGCGGTATCGTGTACTACGACCTGCAAATGGGTAACACCACACGCAATGACCTGACACTGCTCGACCCGACTGCCAACACCGTTGGTATCGGTATGGCGAACAGTATCGGCGACCTGGAAGCACTTTGCAACCCGGCTCCGATCCAGATCGGTAACTATGTGTGGAACGACCTCAACGGCGACGGCGTGCAGGATGCCTGCGAAGACCCAATCCCGGGTGTGAACGTAAGCCTGTACAACGCTACCACGAATGCGCTGCTGGCCTGGACAACGACCAACTCCAAAGGTGAATACTACTTCACCGGAATCGGTACGCCGGGTGAAAACTGGGTGTCTACACCTGGATTCGACAGCCTCGTTTCGCTGACGGCTTACCAGATCGTGTTCGGCACCAACGGTACCAGCAACCAGTTTAATACGACAACCGGAAAACTGACGATCAACGGCACAGAATACGAACTGACCCTCGCCAATGTGGGCGCCGGATGGCACCCAGACTGGAATGATTCCGATGCTACCATCGCCGACGCAGCAGGCAAACCGTGGAACGACTTCCCGGCTATTGCCTACACGACCGGCATGGCAGGATGCAGCGACCACACACTGGATGCAGGTTTTGTTTCCAACAACCTCGCCAGCCTGGAAGCCTGCGCCATCGAGCCAGGTTCGAGCCTCGGACAGTTTGATCTGACAGAAGCCGATAGTCAGGTAGACCCGAGTGGCACCGCAACCGTAACCTACCACCCGACGGCAGCACTGGCACAAAGCGGCCAGGCCAGCCTTTCCAGCCCGTACACTGGCGCCGATAACTCGCAGGTATTTGCCCGCGTCGTATCGACCAACGGTGGGGTAGTGGTGGTACCGGTATCGCTGAACGTGAACCCGCTGCCAGTAGCACACGTGGCACAACTGAAAGTTTGTCCGGATGTATTCGACGGCATGATGGGTACCTTCACCCTCAGCAATGCGAATGCTCAGGTAACCGACGGTGTAGGCGGTCTGACAGTTACATACTACGACTCACAATCGGAAGCAGCAGCAGGTTCCAACCCGCTGCCGAACATCTACAACTCCGCAACCGGATACATCTGGGCGCGCGTTGAAAATGCTTCGGGTTGCTACGATGTAGACCTGGTACAACTGAATGTACTCTCCAGCCCGGGTGTTGCACTGCATGTGATCGACAATACCTGCACAGGTGCAAACGAAGGCGCAGTGATTGCTGAAATCACCGACGGCCCTGCCAACTATAAATTCGTATGGTCGACCAGCCTCACCACCGGCCCGAGCGCGAATACTGGTTCGGCTATCCAGAACCTGAACGCAGGATTGTACACTGTAACTGTAACGGACGGCAACGGATGTACAGTAACGAGCATCGCCGAAGTCATCGACGCTGTACCGTTCTCCATCATCCCGATCCCGAACTACGGTCCGGTAAATGCCGGTACGGTGATTGGCCCGATCGTGCTGCAAACCACTACATGGGGTGCCGACTTCAGTTGGGCAGGCGGTACATCCGTAGGTCTGGCAAATGGAACGGCTACCAGCCTCTTCCCGATCATTATGCCATTCACCACTACGGTGGGTGCTGCAACAGTGACGGTAACGGCTACCATGGGCGCTTGCTCCGATACGGAAGAGTTTACTGTAAGCGTTCTGAACAATGTCAACGATGACAATGCTTCTGTAGCAGGTGCTCTGACAACGGAAACCGGCGAAACGGTCGAATCCGGATACGTAGAACTGCAAGGTCAAATGCCTGAACATCCAAATGTAGAGGCTATTTACCTGACAGAAGACGACGGCCACTACATGTTCGACCATGCATTGCCGCTGGGCTCCGACTATACGCTGACACCAACGAAAGACGATAACCCGTCGAATGGTGTCACGACGTACGACCTGGTGCTGCTGGAAAAACACATCCTGGCAACCGAACTGCTCGATTCACCGTACAAAATGATCGCTGCCGATGCCAACCGCTCCGGCTCTATCACGACCTTCGACGTCATCGAACTGCGCAAACTGATCCTCGGTATTTACACCGAACTTCCGAACAACACTTCCTGGCGCTTTGTAGATCAGGATTATGTGTTCCCGGAACCGACCAATCCGTTTGCTTCGCAGTTCCCTGAAAACAAATCGTTCCAGGGTATTGCCAACCACCACATGGCTGATGACTTCATCGGGGTGAAAATTGGCGACGTGAACAACTCCGCACTGCCGAACAGCCTGATGAATGTGGAAGAACGTTCGAACGGTATGCTGTACTTCGATGTAGACGACCGCATGGTTGAAGCAGGTGAAACATTCACCGCTTCCTTCAGCACGGCCGATCAGGTGAAAGGTTATCAGTTCACACTGAATACCGGCAACCTCGAAGTGCTCGACATCCTGCCGGGCGACCAGATGGATGCTACCAACTTCGCAGTATTCGCTGCACAACACGCAGTGACGACCAGTTGGAGCGCAGATGGCAATGCTACCTTCTCGATCCGCTTCCACGCTACCAAAGCAGGCCGCCTGAGCGACATGCTGGAAGTATCGGGCAGCATCACGAAGGCAGAGGCATACGGACGCAATGGCGATAAAATGCAGGTTGGTTTCCGCTTCCACGAGAAAGACGGATCACTCACCCTCGCATCGCAGCACTTCGAACTGTATCAGAACCAGCCGAACCCGTTCATCGACCACACCGTGATCCGTTTCTTCCTGCCGGAAGCAACTACGGCTACGCTGACAGTATTCGATGAAACCGGCCGCATGCTGTTCACGCAGAAAGGCGATTACGCAAAAGGTTACAACGCCGTCAACCTCGATGGCCGCGACCTGAACGCCAATGGCTTACTGTACTACAAAGTGTCTACTTCTACTGATTCTGCAACGCGTACTATGATTCAGACTAGAAACTAATCCCGTGAACGTATTTTGATGGAATTACGACCCGCTCCGGTGCTTCCGGGGCGGGTTTTTTTATAGTCAACAGTCGTAGGCCTTCAGTCAACAGTCGTAGGCCTTTTACAATCCTTTGTCCTCCTTGAATTAAAAAGATTGCCTCTTGCCCCTTGCCCCTTGCCTCTTGCCCCTTGCCCCTTGCCTTTTATTTTTCACCTCAAAAGAACTTTTACCTGCCTAATCAGTTTGGAGACTTGTCTATCACTGATTGCAAATCAAAAGAAAGATGTTATTTCTATCCATATTCTTGTTGCTGGGAGGCGTCACCATTCTTTATCTGCAACAGCCCAAATTCGGCCGCTTACCCAAAGGAGAGCGCCTGAAAAAAGTACAGGCATCGGCCAATTTTCAAAATGGCGCGTTTCAAAACCGGAGCCACACCCCCAATTTTACGGATGGAGGCAACGTGGTAAGCATTCTTCGCCAAATGCTGTTTGAAAAAAGCCCTCAAGCCAAACCGCCCGGGCCGATGCCTTCCCGAAAAACCGACTTGCCAAACCTGCCTCCTGATGAAAACGTGCTTGTCTGGTTTGGACATTCCTCCTATTTCATGCAAATAGACGGGAAACGATTTCTCATCGATCCGGTCATGAGCGGGGCCGCTTCGCCACTTCGATTTACCATGCCCGCTTTTCCCGGCTCGGATATTTATACCGTAGCGGAACTACCCCCCATTGATTATTTGTTCCTCTCGCACGACCACTGGGATCACCTGGATCATACCACAATAGTGGAATTAAAATCCAAAGTTGGAAAAATCATTTGCAGCCTGGGCACGGGCGCGCACCTCGAACGCTGGGGATACGACATGAGTAGGGTAGTGGAATTGGACTGGAACGAAACGCATCTGCTGGAACCCGGTTTTACCGTGCACACAGCGCCCGGGCGGCACTTTTCCGGCCGATCTCTCTGGCGCAATCGCGTGTTGTGGATGGCTTTCATTTTGCAAACGCCATCCCTGCGGCTTTTTCTGGGGGGCGACAGCGGCTACGACGCACATTTTGCAGATATTGGCGAGCAGTTTGGCCCTTTCGACCTCGCACTGTTGGAATGCGGCCAGTACAACCGTTACTGGAAACACATTCACCTCATGCCGGAAGAAACCGTTCAGGCTGCTGTCGACCTGAAAACCAGGCGCTTGATGCCAGTGCATTGGGGAAAATTCGACCTGTCGATGCATGCCTGGGATGAATCGATCAAAAGGGTGTCAAAAGCCGCCGAAACCGCCCAGATGCCGCTTGTACACCCCATGATTGGAGAAAAAGTAATGCTGAACAACCCCGATCAGACGTTTGAAAGGTGGTGGCTGGAGGTTTCCTGAAAAACCGGATGTACCGCTGATAAAACTGTTTGACCATGCTCGGAATCGACCACTTTTTCGCTTTTCTTTTTGCCGGTATCCTGCTCAACCTGACGCCCGGCTCCGACACGATGTATGTGCTCGGCCGCAGCATTTCGCAGGGAAAAAAAGCGGGCATTTATTCTGCCCTGGGTATTGGCACCGGGTGTATCGTGCATATTTTGCTGGCTACTTTCGGCTTGTCGATCATTATCCGGGAATCGCGCCTGCTGTTCGACATCATTAAATACCTGGGTGCGGCATACCTGTTTTATCTGGGCATTCGTATGTGGCTGGAAAAGTCTGAAAACAAATTTGAGGTAACTCGTACCGACGAGCACCTGAACCTGCGACAGGTCTTTATTTCCGGCGCTATTACCAATATCCTGAACCCCAAAGTTGCCATTTTCTTCATTGCTTTTCTGCCGCAATTCGTTCGGCCCGATTACCCGCATCCAGCCTTGCCGTTTTTCATTCTGGGCTGCACCTTCAACTTTACGGGCGTGCTTTGGCTGCTGGTTCTGGCCGTTTTTGCCTCTTCCATGACTACCAGGATCAAGGAAAACTTCCGCATCAAAACCTGGCTGGATCGGCTCACCGGCGCTGTATTTATTTTGCTGGGGGTGAAACTGGCATTGCAGCGGCAAGGGTGAAACGGGCGGAACGGATGAAGCGGATTTTTGAGGATGAACCCGGATTTTTTATTACACAGTCTCATAGATATTTTTTGTACACTCTACGCATAGTGTCCTTTGTGAAACCTTTGTGTCCGTTGTGGTTAAATTTTTTACCACGAAGAGCACAAAGGTTTCACAAAGGACACCATGCGTAGAGTACACCATGGCCGAAAATGTCCGATTCTTGTCTGTTCCACTCCATTTTTTCCCCCACCTTTGCAGGAAATACCGCTCCGGCCATGCCTGTCAAATTCGTTTTTCTGGTTTTACCACAAGTACACCTGATGGACCTCTCCGGCCCCGATCAGGTACTGCTGGAAGCCATCGGCTTCGGGGCAGACTGGGAAATACAATACTGCTCCTATTCAACGGACATTAGCGCTTCTACCGGCCTGCCATTGGGCAAAGTGCAGCATTTCAGCGAAATAGAGTGGAACCCTGGCGACTTTCTGATGGTACCAGGCTCCAACGTGTCCTTCATCATGAAAAGTGGAGAAGTGCGCGCACAAACCGACATGCTGGCCTGGATTCGCCGCTCGCATGCGCAAGGCGTACAGGTGTGCAGTATTTGTGCAGGCGCTTTTGTACTGGGACTGAGTGGCTTGCTCAACGGCCGGCCCTGCACCACCCACTGGAAAAGAACACAGGAACTACAAGCGGCTTTCCCGCAGGCGAAGGTGATTGAAAATGTGTTGTTTACAGAGCAGGATGGCATGTACACCAGCGCCGGGCTGGCAGCGGGAATCGATCTGGCCCTGCACCTAGTGGAACGCCTGAAAGGAGCATATTTTGCCTATCAGGTTGCGCGGGAAATGGTCATTTACACCCGTCGCAACGGAAACCAATCGCAACAAAGCGTGCTCCTTCAATACCGCAACCACACCCATACAGGTGTTCATGCTGTACAGGACTGGCTGCACGAACACCTCGACCGGAAAATATCGCTCGGCGATCTGGCAAGAATTGCCTGCATGAGTGAGCGAAATTTTACGCGTATTTTCAAAAGAGAAACCGGCCTGACTGTAAAAGATTATATCACCCTGCTGCGCCGCGAGGCCATCAAAAAACTGCTTCAGCAACCCGATGTTTCGCGCTCGCAAATGGCGCGCACCTGTGGCCTCGACAGCGAGCGCCAACTGGGCCGACTACTAAAAACAATGTAGCAGGCTATGAAAACAAACTTTTTAAATAATTGTAAATCAAACCCTTATCATGCGCAGATCAGACATTGACCCCATGCCGGAATACTTTGATCGCTACATCCTGATGAACGACGACGTGGATGTATGCCAGTCCATTCAAACCAGCCTGGATGAAATGGAACAGTTCCCGCTCGAAAAATGGAAAGCCATGGGCGATTATGTGTACGCGCCAGGCAAATGGACCGTCCGCGACATCCTCCAGCACCTGATCGATACGGAGCGTGTTTTTTCCTACCGCGCACTGGCTGCCGCCCGTGGCGAAAAACAAAAACTGCCTTCTTTCGATGAAAATGAATTCGCTACGTTGGCTGGCGCCAACCAGCGCTCCATGGAAAACCTGCTGGAGGAAATGCGCGTGTCCCGCCGTTCCTTTTTAATGCTTTATCAATCCTTTACATCGGAAATGCTCCAGCGCACCTGTATGGGATTTAAAGGTGAATATTCGGTGCTTTCTATCGGTTTTATCATCGCGGGGCACCAGCGCTGGCATATGCGGGTGCTGGAAGAACGGTATTATTGAGAGGCAAGGGGCAAAGGACAAGGAGCAAAAGGCAAGGGGCAAAGGACAAGGAGCAAAAGGCAAGGGGCAAAGAGCAAGAAGCAAGGGGCAAGGGGCAAAGGACAAGGGGCAAAGAGCAAGGGGCAAAGAGCATAAAACTGGTTTTGCCCCTTGCCCTTGCCTCTTGCTCTTTGCTCCTTGCCTTTTTCCCCTTGCCTCTTGCTCTTTGCCCCTTGCCCCTTGCCTTTCAATTTACTCTTGCAAGGCTTCTCTGGAAATCACTAGTTTTTGTATTTCCGAGGTGCCTTCTCCGATGGTGCAGAGTTTGGAGTCGCGGTAAAATTTCTCTACCGGAAAATCCTTGGTATAGCCATAGCCGCCAAAAATCTGGACGGCATCGTTGCTGACGAAAACTGCCACTTCCGAGGCGTAGTATTTGGCCATAGCGGCCTGTTTGGTGCATTTCTGGTTCCTGTCTTTCAGGTACCCGGCCTGTCGGGTAAGCAATTCGGCTGCTTCGATACGGGTAGCCATATCGGCCAGTTTGAAACTGATACCCTGAAACTGAGCGATGGGCTTACCAAATTGCTGGCGTTCCTTGGCGTATTTCACCGAGGCTTCGTAAGCGCCTTTGGCAATGCCGAGCGACAGCGACGCGATAGAGATACGACCACCATCCAGAATTTTCATGGCCTGTATAAAACCCTCGCCTTCCTTGCCCAGTATCTGGCTTTCGTGAATCCGGCAGTGGTCAAAGATCATTTCAGCGGTTTCGCTGGCACGCATACCGAGTTTGTTTTCCTTTTTCCCGGCCTGAAAGCCCGGCGTTCCGCGCTCCACCACAAAAGCCGTCATGCCGCGGCTGTCGAGCAATTCGCCCGTGCGAGCGATCACCACTGCCACATGGCCGCTTTTACCGTGCGTGATCCATGATTTCGTGCCATTCAGAACAAAATATTCGCCATCGCGGGTGGCAGTACACTGCATGCGCATGGCATCGGAGCCGGTGTTGGGTTCGGTGAGCCCCCAGGCGCCGACCCATTGCCCGGTAGCGAGCAAAGGCAGGTACTTTTGCTTTTGTTCTTCGTTGCCAAAACTCAGGATGTGATTGGTACACAAAGAGTTGTGAGCGGCTACACTCAGACCGATTGAGCCACACACTTTGGCTATTTCTTCAATAATAGTAATGTATTCCTGGTATCCGAGTCCGGCGCCATGGTATTTTTCCGGTACCAGCACGCCTAAAAAACCGTGCTGACCCATTTGATGAAACAGGTCGATGGGAAAATGCTGGCTTTCATCCCATTCCATAACATGGGGGCGGATATGGGTTTCAGCGAAGTCGCGGGCGCTTTGGCGGATCAGTTGCAGATGGTCGGTATCGATGTCTGCGTATTGTCCCATGCAAAATGATTTTAGTTGAATAAATGTGGTGAGGGCTCCCCCTGCCTGTCGGCAAAAGGAGCCCAAAGGTACGTGGAATGTTGATTCGAAGCAAAAATGTATTGCCCGGATTTTTAGGGATTTGAGAGGGGTAAGTTTTTGACAATCAATTGAATATGTCTTTTTTGCCGTGCGCTGGCAAATACGTGCGCCCGAATTTATTCCAGAATATACCGGTGGAAATGTTCCAGTTCGGTGCCGCAATTGTCGATAGCCCACAGGCGGAATTCGATGACGTCGCCGGGGTGCAACTGACCCGGCCCGGGCAGCACGAGATTGCCAATTTCGACATCTACTTTGGCGCCGATGGTGTTGGTGTTGGCATTTTCATCACCAATCAGCACGCCCGCAAATTGATCATTCACTGTATAGGAGAATTCCCATTCTTCTACATACTGATCGTCGGGGTCGTTGTCGGTGGATGAAATTTCCATGTCGAAAGCCAGTACATCACCAGGCGTTTGGGTGCCCGTATGGTCGTCGTCATACCAGCGCACATCGAAGCGGTCGAGGCTTAAGGGATTCGGTTCTTTGTCGCAGCCAGTGATCAACAGGCCGATCAAGAATAAGGCGGAAGGAAGAAATACGTTTTTCATCTGTTTGCATTTTCGGCAAACTTATTTCCATCCGGGGCCTCGGGGCAAGTTTTGTAAGGTGGTTTAGCACGAGTTTAACGCAGGGGTTAATATTAACAAAATGGAAAAAATGCGGGGAGGGAATAATATCACCCCCTTCTGTAACTCCTGTCACACACCCCGCTCCGGATCGCCTGCACCTTTGCAGTGGATTTGCGTGTTGCATCTCCGAATTTTCATTTTCACCCATGAAATACGTTATAATAGGAGCAGTAGCCGGCGGTGCGAGTGCTGCAGCGCGTTTGAGAAGGCTGGACGAACATGCAGAGATCGTCGTTTTTGAAAAAGGAGCATACATTTCATATGCCAACTGCGGCTTGCCGTACTATATAGGCGATGTCATCAAGGACCGGCAGGCACTGTTTGTACAAACGGCCGCCTCGTTTCACCAGCGCTTCGACATCGATGTGCACACCATGACAGAAGTGGTGTCCATCGACCGCCATGCAAAAACGGTGACTGCCACGCACCGCATTTCCGGAAAAACCTATACGGAAACGTACGACAAACTGGTGTTGTCGCCAGGTGCCGAACCGGTTCGGCCACCGCTGCCAGGTATTGCCTTGCCAGGAATTTTTACCTTGAGAAACGTGGCTGATACGGATCTGATAAAAGGATATGTGCAACAAAAACACGTAAAAAAAGCCGTGGTGGTCGGCGCCGGTTTTATCGGACTCGAAATGGCTGAAAACCTCGCCGGCCTCGGCCTGGAAGTGAGCATCGTTGAAATGGGCAACCAGGTGATGGCCCCACTCGATTTTCCTATGGCAGCCCTCATGCAAAAGCATATTCGCTCGCATGGCGTGCATTTGCTCCTCGACACGGCTGTTTCAGCCTTCGAAAAAACGGAGGATGGTTTGCAGGTTATCCTGAAAGACCAACCTGCCATCGAAGCCGATGTGGTCATTCTGTCGATAGGTGTTCGCCCCGATACGCGGCTGGCTGTAGATGCCGGCCTTGAAACAGGCCCTGCGCGTGGTATTCGGGTCAATGCGTTTTTACAAACTTCCGATCCGGATATTTATGCCGTAGGAGATGCCATCGAATTTGAAAATCCACTCACCGGGCGTTCGATGAATACCTTCCTCGCTGGCCCGGCCAACAAACAGGGACGCATTTGTGCTGATAACATCGTGTTGGGCAACAAACACCCGTACGCTGGCGCCATCAATACGGCCATCGTGAAAGTATTCGATATGACCGTTGCTACAGCAGGTATGGCATCCAAACACCTGCACAGCGCAGGCATCGCACACGTAGTATCCACCACGCACAGCGGCGCACATGCCGGATACTATCCGGGCAGCCGTCAGATGAGTATTCAACTGGCATTTTCCCCGGAAAACGGCCAATTGCTGGGCGCCCAGGTCGCCGGGTATGAAGGCGTCGACAAACGCATCGACGTGTTGTCTTCGGTCATTCAGCGCAAGGGAACGATCTACGAACTCACCGAATTCGAGCACGCCTACGCGCCGCCGTATTCTTCGGCAAAAGACCCGGTGAACATGGCCGGTTTTGTGGCGGAAAATATCATGCTGGGAAAATCACAGGTTTTTTACTGGAACGAAGTGCAGGATCTGCCCGACAATGCCGTGCTGCTCGATGTGCGCACACGGGAAGAATTCAGCCATGGCTACATCCCGGGCGCCTTGCACATTCCTGTTGATGAATTGCGGCAGAACCTGGATCAATTGCCCGTCGGAAAAACGATCTACATTTATTGCCAAAGCGGACTGCGGGCGTATCTGGCACAGAGGATTTTACTGCAAAACGGGTTTGAACACGTGCTGAACCTCTCGGGAGGATACCAGTTGTGGCATGCGTGTATGGAGGAAGTGGAAGAGGTGGTGTTTTAGTGTTTTGGTGTTTTTGAGGTGCTTCGTGCCTCGCAGAGGTTGGGAATATTGAACGCCGAACACCGAATTTCGAATAACCAAGAGCGGATAGCACTTCGATGTTCGGTGTTCGATATTCCCAACCTCTGCCAGGCACGAAGCACTCCAAAACACAAAAACACCAAAACACTTTAAAAATCAAAACCGCACCCCCACATTCACGCCTGCCCGCACGCCTGCTTTGACGTAATGAGAAGTGTGCATGTGTGCCACGCCATTTTCCACCTCAACTTCCTGCGCGTTGACGAAACGGGCTTTTCCTCCCAGGTAACATTCGAGATACCACCTGTTGGCGAGGCGCAGGTTTTTCCCGATCAGAATGCCCGGATTGATACTGGTGCTTTTGTCTGTAAAAGAATAGGAGGTTTCTTCCGATCCTTCTCCGGATTGCTCAAAATTCAGGTAATTAATTTCGGTAAAAAGGCTGAAAAATGCCGCCCTGTTCAGAGAAACCGCTTTCTGTTTGCCAAAATAGTAGCGCAGTTCGGGTACAAACCCGCTGACAGTGGTAGCCCCGCCGTCGGTGCCATGCATATTGTATCCAAAACGGTTGTAGAGCACCTGCACGGAAAAATTATTGCCCAGGATACGTTCCAGCCCGATGCCCAGCGAGAACAACGCCGGCCCTTCAGAGCCGGGTATGGCAAAAGCCCTGCCTTTCAATACATTTTTTTGTGCAGTCAGGGCTGTTGCAAAACAACTGAGGAACAGGAAAAAATGCAGGCGTTTCATAGGCGCTTATTTTAGATAGTCGCTTACAAAAGTATTCAATTCTGCTCCATGCAGGTTTTTGGCGATAATTTTTCCGGTTGAGTCAAGTATAAAATTTGCTGGAATAGTGGTCAGGCGCAAGGTTTCCATAAAAGGTGTGGCATCGCCGCTCAGGTGAGACGTGTGCGGCCAAACGGCTCCGTCTTTTTCAATCGCCATTTTCCACGACTCTTTGCTGCTGTCGATGGAATAGCCGATGATTTGCAGGCCTTTGTTCTTGTATTGCTGGTAAAGAGGCGCCAGCACCTGGCGGTTTTCGCGGCGGCAGGGCGCGCACCAGGAGGCCCATATGTCTAGCACGGTAATGCGGGCGCCGAGCATGCTGTGCAACATGACCGTATCGCCGGAAGTGCTGGGCAATGCAAAATCAGGTATAACCTGGCCCACCTGCACCGGCAGTTTCTCCGGGCTGGCTGCAGCACAGAGTTGGCGCGCCCAGTCGGAATTTTGGGGACTCCATTTCCGGCACTGGCTGGAGAGAAACTCCGGCACGTGTTCATAATCGGCCTGCGGACTTACCCAGCGAATGGCAACCGTGGCTGGATACAGCCAGCGAGTGCTGTCGGCAAATACCATCAAAGGCGCGCGGAAACGCGCCCATGCGGCTTCATATTCCATCAGGGTATTTTCATCGGGCTTTTCCTGCCTCGCCAGGTGTTGGCGCCAGGATGTATGACGCAGGTCGCGCAGGTGCAAAAGCGCTTCGTTTTCGGGAGAAGGTTGTTCTACTACCACACTGCCCTGAAACCTGGCGATATCCGCCTGTATTTGTACCGATTTACCTTTTTCCAGAACCAGCGGCATGTAATTCGCCAGCGTCGGGTCGTCGTCCGACAACTGATTGGCAAAGCGGCTGGAAAGTGGTTGTACACAAACCTGAAACAGGCCAGGCGTAACATTGGCCGGCAGGGCGTCAAAACGGAACTTCCCATCGGCCGAAATAATAGCCGAATCGATCAATACCCCGCTGTATCCGGAAGCCACTTCCGCAAAATGGCGGGGTTGTACCAGATACACCACAGATTTCCAGCCCGATTGCGGGCTAATAGTTCCGGAAAGTACCGGACTGGATTGGGTTTGGCAACTGCTGCTTCCCAGCAGCACAATAAACAGCGAAAGAAACAGCGTGCATTTTGAGTGTAACATACCAGACAACAATTTGGATACAAAGGTCTGAACAACTGCAACAACGTTTCGTAACAATTGTCACCCAAAGAACGCTGTAGCAGGCTGGAATGGTGGATAAAAAAATTTTTTTTGTAAAATTAACACCTGCGATTTGAAACGTATTTCAAAAAGCCATTACATTTAAGCGTTCATTCGACCCCAATACAACTCCCCACCCCCTTTTATTATTCCCCTTTTGACCGGCGCTTGTACCCGTACGGAGTACACATTTATTTGAAAACCAATTGAAAACAGCCCGTTTATGCCCAAAAGGAGGAAACCTGATGGCACCGTTGATGACAGAGATCAACTGGATGCCATGTTTGACCTTGAAGACGAACCCGCCAATGCGACGCTGACCGAACGCATCAATACGCTGGAAAGCAATGTCGCCCTTGCCTATGCGGGGATGTTCTACATTCAGGAAAATTTGCAACGATTGCGCGGGGCATTCGACCCGCTCACGCCTACCCAGGCCGCCAACGAACTGCAAGCCATGATCAATCGCATGGCTACCCGTATCCAGGCGCTTCAGGCATACCGGCAGCAACTGATCAATTTCGCCAATCGGCAGGTCATTCCACGCAATGGCAATTATGCTGGTGACGGCAAACTGTACGTGCAGTTTGTAAACATTGGTATGGGCGACTGCACGCTCATTACCACGCCCAAAGGTGTAAAAATCCTGATTGATTGTGGAAGCGATTCTCTCAGCGACGTCACCTCTCTTATTCCAAATTACAACGAACTGGTAAATGGCTCTGCGGCGCAAATTGTAGGAAATGCGCTCAAGTCGGATTTGTTCCTCAATGGTACTTCTACTATTGAAATCATGATTCTGACGCACCCCGATGCCGATCACCATAACATGTTACAGACTATTCTGAGTACCGTGCCGAATATCTCCGTCAATATGTTGTATTATGGTGGTGCGGAGAACATCGAAGCCTTTACATCAAGCGCCTATATCAAACAAATTGCAGGTACTACTGCCAGCAATCTGCGTATGGTAAAACTTCGGGAAGAAGAGGAACTGGATGGTGATGATGATATCGTTGTTACCAAATCCATCAACAACAAGGATATTACTGACAATGCCGGAATAGCCAATCAGATCGGAAAAGAGTTTATTAATCCTAATACAGGCGAAATTGTGCTTTACTACGAGGACAATACCGATAAACAAAGTAATTTCAAACTTTCCATATTGGCCAGTAATGCTACAGGAGTATGGTCTAACGGTAATTTTGTCAAAAACGACGCCAACATAAAGCCCGGCAACCAACCCAAACTCGATGCTACAGAACCCAACAAGCGCAGTATGGTGGTGTCGGCCGAATGTTTTGATGTCAAATCACTGATCTGTGGCGACGCGACAGCGGTAACCGAGCGTTTTATGCTCGACTATTTTGGAGATTCGCTAGAGGGAGTACACAAACTCCGATTGGGGCACCATGGCAGCCCAACATCGTCGAGCGTTGAGTTTATAGAAAAACTGACGGCTATGAATCAGGCCATTGCCAGCACAGGAGGCAGAACTACCCGTGTTCACTTCCTGCCAAAAAGGGAAGTGTTGTCGCTGTATGTTGGGCATGTACCTACCAATGCTGGGGCCCATAACATTTGGGCATATGATGACGGCGATCAGGTAGCACAAATGTACTTCAATGGTATTACAGATAAATTGTATGCTACCGGATCCAATGATACCGTTGGCTTTTTCGTGAACCCGCCTGGGTAATGGTTGTATTTCCAACTTGTTTGTATCGACGTTTTCCCCTGACGAACCATGCCTGACAACTGACCAGGTTCGCCTGGTTACCTTTTATTCTCAGAAACTGTTTTAAAACAGTTTCTTAACACTGCTTTCCATGACCATTGCCGATATCAACAACGCGCTCAAGGGCCAGTTACCCAATATCGTATTGTCGCCGGCCACCTTCCAGCAGGATGCCCAACTGACGCCGCTGCTACGCCAGTATTTTCCCGACAGCAAAGGAAGCGTCGCCATCGGAGGCGTCACCGCTGCCAATTACTCGTTTGACGAGGCCAATGGCGTCATCAAATTCTCCGGGGTAGGGCAGGGTGGTCCGTTTGATCAGATGAACATTTCGTCTGTTGTCATCAAAATCATCAGCGGCGCTATTCAGATTTCCATATCGGCCAGTGCGGCCGATGGCTGGACGATCCATTCCGCTTTCGCGGCCATCAACGCACCAGTGCTGCAAGTGCTGCCCTTTCAGGCGCCCAATTTGTACTGGGCTACCTACGACAGCGACCCCGATGAAACCATCAAAGGTTTTTATTTTGAAGGGAAACTGGATTTCGTCAACGGCCCGCTGGCCATTCTGAGCGCATTTCTGCCTGGCCTGCAAACGCCCGATATCTGGGGGCAATTCGACATGGTCGGCAGTGATACCGGCGATGTGGTGCAGTTCGTTCCCAGTGGCACGCTGACGATCGATATGAGCAACAACAATGCGACCGTGGGCCCCTTTACTTTTCAGGGGCCTGTGCTCAAGATTTTTTCCAATCCAAACTTTAATACCAATGATAAGGTCTGGCAATCAGACAGTTATGTGCAGATTAGCACTTCGGTGAAGTTTTTGAAAAACATCATCACCTTTCAGGCCAATATCAAAGACCTTGACAGCGATATTACGTTTGATGCCTCGATGAGCGAACCCATCGGCGCAGCCCTGTCCGATCTGATTTCCTTCGTGGGCGGCGCCGACCTCAGTGTGCCCAATTTCACGATCAAATCGCCGGGCGACATGATGCTCAAGGACTTTGGGCTGGTGTATTCACCCAAAGGCGTCAATAAAATCAAACTGATTACACTGGAGGTCGGTACGGCGCCCAACGAACAATGGACGCTTTGGAGCAATTATGCCGTACTGTCCAACATCGACCTGCTGTTTCACATCACACCGGGTAGCGGCACGACCAAAACCGTGGTCGATGGCCAGTTTTCGGGGCAGATAGATGGCTGGCTCAACTTGCGCGCCCGCTTTGCTACCGACGGCAATTACCTGTTCTACGGCGGGCTGGCACAACCCACGACCATCAGCAAACTGTATCAGTTGTTTACGCAGTCTGCCCCGCCCGATCTGCCTGATCTGACCATCGATACCTTCTATTTCCAACTCAACATCAATACGCAAGCGGCACAGACACAATACGGATATGCCGGCGACCTGACGCTTACAGGGGAATGGCCCATTGTAGATCAGCCGAAATTCAGCCTTGATGGCCTGCTGTTCAAGGTAAACCACGACCCCGGTGGCAACACTACCATCGAGGCGGGCGGGATTATGGAAATTCAGGAGTACTCGCTTTCCGTAGATGGCCAGTACGTCACCGATCAGGGCTGGACGCTGAGTGGCGACCTGGATCTGAAAGATGAAAAAAAAAGCCTTTCGGACATCGCCGGAAAAATTGACCAAACCTTTAAAAGCGGTCAAAGCGGCTCCAAATCGATCCCCAACTTTCTGACGGCCTGGCAAGTGCAAAGCCTGCACACCGATTTCAACACGAAATCCAAAAATTTCAATTTTAATATCGATATCCGAAATGCCGACGCGCCGGGGCTCGACCTCAACTTCGGCGTTCACCTGACGCATACCGATACCTCTTACACCAAGGAATTTGACGCCGTAGCCACCTATGTAACGCCACCCGCGCAAACCCCCAAGATCAATGTAGAATTTGACCTCGTCATTCAGGAAGAAGACACCACCGGGCCTCCGGCTTCCAAAAAATTTACCCTGCTCGGCACCTACAAAGCCACCACGCCACCTACACTGGCCGATTTGCTGCAAGCCATCAGTCAGCATTTTCAGATCGACGCCAATTTGCCGCAGGAACTCCAGTTGAACGCCGAAGCCGACGGTTTTGCCCTGAAAATTCAGCAAACGGACGACGACCCGAAGGTGCTCGAACTGGCCGGCGAATTCAGCATACAAATTGAAGGCAGCAACCTCAACATCTACTTTGCCTACACCAACGAAGTGGCATCCGATGCCGATTTCAAAAACCGGATTACTGTAGATGGCAAACCTGCTTACGTGTTCGGCGCGACACTCGGCGGCGTATTCGACCTGTCAAAACTGCCCGTTGTGGGCAAAATTCCGGGCGTCGATAAACTGGCTATTGATAAACTCGGCTTTTTTTACACCGACGCAGACTTGTCGCAAGACGAAAAAGCCAATTTCGAAGTGCCGCAAGTATCGGGCCCGGGCCAATTGGCGCCCACACCTGCCCAGTCTGTGGTGAATAAAAAAGGCTTCAACCTGGTGGCTGTTTTCGGGAAAAAAGGCGCTGACAACACCGCGCCGATCGACCCGATGGGTACCATGAACATTCCGGTAGGCACTGGAACGCCTACCTCCCAGCCCGGCTTTTCCAAAGCGCCAGCACAGCCTGCTTCGCCCATCCACTGGCTCGACCTGAACAAAACCTTCGGGCCCGTGTCGCTCAAACAGGTGGGACTGAATTACAGCAATGGCGAAGCCACCATCGGCATATCGGGTGGCATGACGCTGGGCGGGTTCATGCTGGATTTGCAAGGGCTCAGCGTCACATTTCCCATGCCTTTGCCCAAAAAACCTGCCGGCGGAACAGTCAGTTTCGACCTGGACGGCCTGGCGCTCAACATCAACAAGGGCGGGCTACAACTCAGCGGCGGTTTTTTGAAGGCCATCGACCCGGATAAAACGGTCAGTTACTATGGCGAACTCATGGTGCAGTTCGGCGAATTTGGTTTCAAAGCCGTGGGGGGCTACTCGCCCAATGCCAACCCGGCCTCGTTTTTCATTTTTGCCAATATAGAAGTTCCCCTGGGTGGGCCGCCGTTTTTGTTCGTTACAGGGCTTTCAGGCGGTTTTGGTATCAACCGGAGCCTCATTTTGCCTACTGTGGACAACCTTTCGGGCTGCGTGCTGCTGCCGGGCGGCCTGAAAAACCCGCCCAAACCCGATGCTACGCCTGCGGAAGTGGTGGCAGGGGTGTTACCGCAACTGGAATCGATGTTTGCCAACAAACCCGGCGAATATTGGGTGGCGATCGGCGTTCAGTTCACGTCTTTCGAAATGATCCAGGCATTTGCCCTGGTGACGGTGGCTTTTGGTGTCGACCTGCAAATTGGCGTGATCGGAACCTGCTCGATGAGTTTTCCGCCCGACGAAAACGCGGTGGTCATTGCCTATGTGGAAATTGATTTGGTGGCTACGTTCACTGCCAGCAGCGGCTTGTTGGCCGTAGATGGAAGGTTGTCGCCGGCTTCGTATATTTTTGGCGGATTTGCACATTTGTCGGGCGGATTTGCATTTTACACCTGGTTTGATGGGCCGCATAAAGGTGAGTTTGTGGTGTCGCTGGGCGGCTACCACCCCCTGTTCGACCCGCCGAAATACTATCCGACAGTACCACGCTTGTCTATCGCGTTCGGGCTGGGGCCGTTCCAGGTACTGGGGCAGAGTTATTTTGCCCTCACGCCCGGCGCCATGATGGCCGGTATCAGTCTGGCTGCGACCTGGAAAACAGGGCCGCTGAAAGTGTGGTTCGATATTGGCGCCGATTTCCTGATTGAGTGGGCGCCGTTCCACTATGAAGCGGATGTGTACGTACACCTGGGTATTTCGCTCGATCTGGGCCTGTTTACCATCAGCATTCATGTGGGTGCAGACCTGTACATCTGGGGGCCGCCGTTTGGAGGCCGGGCAGATGTGGATTTGAGCGTGATTTCGTTTACCATACATTTTGGCGCCGACCACAGTGTGCCGCCGCCGGTGGGTTGGGATTCGTTTAAAACAAAATTCCTGCCGCAGGATTCCCAGCCGGCGGCAAACGCCTTGCGCGCATTTGCAGCAGCACCGGGCGCTACTCCGAAGACCCTGAACATCATCAAAGCCGATGTGAACAAGGGGCTGGTGGACAAAAATGTGTCGGGCTACGACTGGGTACTCGATCCGAACCATTTCCAGATACTGACCAACAGCACCATCCCCTCCAACTATGCCGCCTGGAATCCCGCCAATCCGCCCGTAAAACCGGCAGATGCCAACGTGCCGAATGTGCTGGCGCAATACCGCCCCCCATCCGGACAGCCTTTACTGACCTACCCCGACAATCTGCCCACCTACCCGGACGACCCTACGCTGTTGTGGAACCCGGATGTGCATATCAAGCCGATGGGCAAGGACAATGTACAGTCGTACCAGACCGTAACCCTGTATCAGCGCGCGGAGAACGAGCCGAAAGGAACCTTCACTATTCCAATCAATGACATTTCGCTGCAACCGATTCTGCTCGACAGCAGTATGGCGCTTTGGGGCAAACCGGACACCAATGGTGTGATTGATCCTAACAACAAACTGGCGAAGAGCGCCCTCACCGGATTTATGATTTCGCCGATACCCCGGCATCCGGATGCGGTAAGCAATGTGCCTTTGATTCTGCTGTTGTTCCAGCCCGGCTATGAGTCCAAATTTGCATACACGGCTGCCGCACCGGATACACGATACACTGTGAATGGCAGCATCGACAGCAAAAAAGACCTGGAAATTACGATTGGGAAAGGCGCTACAGAACAATATGACAACGAGAACTACATCCTGTCTACACTGACACAGGACTGGGTAACGCAGCAGCGCAATGCCGTGCTGAACGACCTGATCAACAACAACGATTTTCAGACGTACACGCCGGAAGAAGTGGTACTGACCAAAATGGCTACTGTAAAATCACTGACTGACTGGCCGGTGGTGGCGCTGATGGGCGCCTGATTCCTCCAATTTTTACAATCTGTTCCTCGAATGGCAAACGATAACAACAACAATTACCTGTTGAATGAACTGGTTACCTTTATTCAACACCACCTGCCGGGGCTCAATGCGGGCGACTACCAACTCACGGTTTCGCAAAGCGTGTTTGACTCCAAAGGAAACAAGATCAATACGGATTCGCTGCAAAATCAATACGTTTTTGCCGTAAAAGGTGATCGTTTTGCACTCAGCGCACCGGCGGATACAGTGGCAGCGGTATTCCCGGAAGACAATGCTACGGGCGAGTACAGTGCCGTATTGCCGCATGTGCTGTTTTACAAAAAAACGTTGCCCTGGGTGCGTTATCCAACGCTCACGCCGCCCGACACCAAACCTGTAAATGGCATAGACCCCGATGTGCCGACCTGGCTAACGGTGCTGCTGCTCGACGAAGACGATGCGGCCGAATTTCCGGCCCTGAATCTCGCCCCAGCCACCCAAACGGTGGGCGATCTTTTCCCTCAGGCGGCCTACTCGGGTTCGAGCCTGGGCTCCAATCTTTCCTATTTTCAGGGAGCAACGGATACTTCCGAACTCGATTATGGTGAAAAACCCACCGACCCGATCCAGACCATCGACATGCCGCTGCAGTTGTTCTGGCAAATAGCGCCTACGGTAGACGACCTGAAATTCATGGCGCATGCCCGTTCGGTGAGCCTGGAAAACAAACCTACCAACCCGAAGGCCGCGCCGCCGGGCGAACCTGTGGGTGATTTTTCCATCGTATTTGGTAACCGGCTCCCGAATGCGCAAAGAAAAGCGCACGCCTACCTGGTGTCGCTGGAATCCATGGCGCCGTACCTGCCTACCAACGACGGCGCCGCGCCCACCGGAATGCAACCCAATGACCCGCGCATGATCCGTCTGGCCGTCCTGAAACACTGGTCGTTCTTTGCAACCCAAGACTCCTCTGCCTTCACCGATCAGGTCACAGCGCTCAATGGCGGGCCGGGTGCCACCAACACCAACCTGCGGCTGGAAGCGGGCGCCAATTCCGGTACCGTCGTAAAAAACGCCCTTAACATGGGCTACGTCCCCCTGAACCACCAACTGCGCAGCGGCGAACAAACGGTATCGTGGTACCGCGGGCCGCTGGTGCCGTATCCGATTTCAGAAACACGCATCGGAATCCCGATTACCTCCGCCGATGCAGCGGTCATTTTCGACCCGACAACGGGTATGTTCGACGAGTCGTATGCCGCCGCCTGGACCATTGGCCGGATGCTGGCTTTACAGGACACAGCCTTTTCAACTGCCTTGTACAACTGGAAAAAAACGGTGCTCCGCAAAACGGTGGAAGCAGTGGAAAACGAACTGATCAATGAAAAATTCGGCGACATCCTGCAAATACCGCTGACGTTCCCTGAAAAAGAACTAAGCCCCGCCAAATCGCTGCAACACAAACTTTTACAACAACTTCTTCAATCGAAATAAGCCATGCGCGCGTTGTTATCCAGAACTTCGTTTCATGCCCGCCTCGCGGCTACTTTCTCTGACCCGGAGGCAATAAAAGCAGTATTGCAGGATTCCATTCCGGATTTTCCGGACGACCTGAACAATTGGATGTCCCGCCTGAAACTGCTCTACGGCGTGCCGTTCAATTACCTGGTTCCTGATGAACGCATGTTGCCACCCGAATCGATTCGCTTCTTTTATGTCGATATCAACTGGATCAATGCCATGCTCGACGGAGCGTATAGCATCGGCCGCAACCTGACTACTTCCGATAATTCGGCTGAATTGAATGCCGACCGCGCTATCCTGCCCGGTTTGCACCCGGCTATCACGTCGCGGGCAGGAAACATTCGCGCAAAAGGCCTGGGATTGAAAGACCCCGCGCCCTCGATGGCCGTCATTTCCGGCTTTCTGCTGCGCTCGAAAGTTATTTCCGAATACCCAAAACTGGGAGTGTACGCATACGAAAAAGGGCATACGCCGGATGACGGCGCCAATGCCGCTTTCATGACCATTTTACGAATGGAAAAACTGGGCGACAAATCCGACACCATGCTTTGCCTGGTGGATGGTGATGCGTACAGGGTGGATATACACGAAGCGCCCGAGCATTTGCACTATGGTATCGACAAATATTCGAATGAAAACGGCGTAATCACGGCTAAAAAAAACCTGTACAATTTTACCAAAACCGGCAACAATGTGACCATCCTGCCGGGCGCCCTTTCTACTGATGTAAGTGCCTGTTTCCGTACCGTGTCGCCTCGTACCCTGAAAATGCACGACCTGGCCGGCGCCATTCAAACCAGGGTTAATGTGACCCCGTTCGACTCCGCAGAAATGGGTTTTGAAATGACCGAAGGCGTGGGACTCGTCAGTTTTTACAACCAGTCATCCCAATAACATTCCATCAAATGAACGCAATCATCCCGCTCAACGTCGCCGCTGTGCGCGTGAATAATACCGACCAGAGCAATGTGGTCAACAATTTTAAGGGCAGTACGGCCGTGTTCGATCAAATGCCGTACCGGCCCCACAACCAGCATGGAACCAGCACGGGAGACCAGATTTACCGGCCGCTGCAAGGTGCGGGCACGGCATACAGCCGACTGGGACAGGGCATACACATCCACTGGGAGTTACCCGATTATTTTCGCCGGGGCGTGCAACCTTCGAATGGCTCTGATCCGGTATTTCCGCATGCGCCCAACCGATGGCTCGTGATCCGTTATTTCAGCCAGTTGATTTCAGGTGCATACGAGACACCCAAGGTGAAAACCTGGATGGTGGAGAGCGACTATTTGTCAAATCAGTTGCCCGCGCCCATTGTAGGCAGCGAAAGCCGTCCGACCATCAGCGTGCCACTTCCTGCTGGTAATCAGCCATTTATGTACATGGGGCAGGTGCTGGATTATTCCACCTGGAACCCGGCATCCGAACAGGCGGCCAATTATTTGCCTTCCAAAACCGGCGCCGATGGCAAAAACCTGTTCCTGACAGCCATGGGATTTGTCGGGCCGGCGTTTTCATCCTATTACCCGGAATGTTGCAGCGTTTTTGGCTTTTGGGATGCCTTCGACGACATGCCCAACATCCTGACGGCAATCAACTGCAACGACCAGACAGTGCAATTCAAGGTGTCGTATCAGGTTGTCGGCTGGATCGACGATGCTTCTCAAGACCCCTTGGTGTCGCTCAACAGCGAAGTCACAAAACAATACAACGATATGCTGGCGCAGTACAACAGCCAGTCCGTCAAACCCGACCAGACGCCTGCCGATATTCTGGATGCGTATACACGCCGGCATTTTGGCTGGACGGTGAACAAGTGCGATATTCCTTTTACACTCGACGACCACCATAACATTACTTCGCTGACAGTACCAGGACGTACTTTGTGCTCCGGCGTTTTGCAGGAAATTGTCTGGAGTCTCGACCAAAACGCTGTCACGCAGGGCTATCTTGCCAATACCGATCAGAATGCGCCGGCAAAATACCTCTGGACCGACAAGGTAGAACTGGCTGTGGGCAATACCAATGTAGAGGCGCTTTCCGCCCTGCTGAAAAAAGACCTGAGCAATACGGACAATGACCCTGATTTGCTCAAAAACTACGAATACCTGCTCGATGCATTCCAGTTGGGTCTGTTGAAAGACCTGGAAAGCAACGACCATCCCATTTTTAACCTCGACGAACAACTGCACGCACGCGCCTTTGCCCGTGTGGCAGGTGGACAACTCTGGACCATCCAGCCTTTGCAAGCGCCGGATTCCGGCAAGGCGCCCGACCCGGATCGGGAAATTACCCTGCCACTCGAACTGGCCGAACAACTGCACCTGCTGAATGCTGCCCAGAAAAAATACGATCAGGCCCGCGCGCTGTTGCAACAAAGGCGGGAACAGTTGTTTATGGACTGGTTTACTTACCTCAAATTGAAAGTGGGCGACACCCCGCCGCCGAATGTAACCAGCGATGCCGTGGGCAACTTTATTTACATGCCTGACTCGGCACAATGCGAACTTGCAACGGTGATACAGGCGGGCACGGATGCGGGGATTTTGCTGTACACCCTCGACCCTGACAGCGGGCAAATCACCGGCCTGCAACAGCCTGCTGGCACTACTTCCGATGCATATGCCGTTTGGCAAAACTATCAGGCACTTAGCCAGGCATTGAGCAAATACCCGCAGTGGATGATACAGGCTGCGCCCGCGCCGCCGTTTTGGTCGCCCACCGACCCCGTGCTGCTGATGAAAGGCGATCGTATCGAACCGGTGCTGCGCAATGGCAATTCCAATGTGATTGCTGCGCGCCTGAGTACCGAACTGCTCAACGAAATCAAACTGAACTATTCCGGTACCGACTGGACAATTGATGCAACAAAACTGACCGGGCTGCCAGCACTGAATCCACAGCAACCGATGTCGGACGATGTGAGCGCAGTGATTGTAGAGAATGCCATGCTCATGCCTATGATGTCGGCTTCGGTAGCATCCATCTTACAAAACCAGCAAGGCAACAACAACCCGGCAGGCGGCAGTAACCTGAGCAATTTTATTGCCACCCTGCAAGAAGCACAGGGCAACCCCAATGGCGGGCTCTATTTCACCATTCGGCAGGATGGTTATGTGCCCGTCGAAAACCCTGTGCAGAAGGTTACAGCGCCAATGGCCATCGATTTCACCTTTACCAATGCTGCTGCCACCGGCTGGGCGCCCGACCCTGTAGCCTGGAATGCGCAGCAACTCTACCCGGAATTTAGCACTTCCCGGCTCGATCCGTTCTTGCCAACTTTCCTGATCTGGAATGCGCAGTTGAATTCTCTGGTGTTCAATAACACGCAAAACCAGGCGTCCAACTACGATGCGAACAATTTGACCGATTATTTCCAACTCGACGGCAACGACATCGACTACCTGTACAAAATGAACAATGGCACGGCTGTACCTTTTACCAAAACGCAGCCGGCATCTATGAAAAACTCGATTGTGCTGTCGAAAAAACCAACGTACAGCCTGACCAAACAAATTGCCAATTACCTGAAAAATTACCCGGACGACCCTGCCAAACAAGCGCTCAACGACATTTGTACGGCTTACAACAACATGCGCATCATGTCGCAGGGCCTCGATGGGTTCAATATTGGCCAGTTGACGCGAAATTATATACCGCAGGTGACGGTGAACAACCTCGTTTCACGCCCGGGCATGGATCCTATCACGCCTAAAGTACACGATGCCGCCCAGGCCAATCCGCAGGACAACTGGTACGATTTCAGTTTCAACAACGTGCAACCCCTCGCCACCGGATTCGAGGGCATGTTCAATTTCGGCTCCCTGCGATCCGGGTTTATGGATGTGACGTACCTGGAAATTGTAGACGTATTTGGCCAGCGTATGCAGTTGCTCACGCCACCAGCAGTGAACAACGCGCCGCTGGAAACCACCGTGGCCTTTCCATTGCAACCCGAGCAGGGCGATACCGCGCATGCCACCAACATTTATTTGCCGCCTCGACTGCTGGCGCCTACACGGCTCTGGTTCCGTTGGCTTTCTGCTGCTTTCAACAAGGACATCGATGGTATCAACGGTGATTTTGTTGAAATGAACACCCACCCGGCTACCTCTCCGGTGTGTGGCTGGATAGTGCCCAACCACCTCGACAACAGCCTCATGTTTTACGATGCCGACGGTACACCCATCGGCTCTTTCGGGCTGGAACACGGCGATCAGGTGTATCGGACCAACCCTGCCAACATACCCAACAATGAATCGGACAGCCTGAGCGCCGACATTGGGCCGCAGGGTAGTCCGACGGTAAATCCCAACCTGGCCAATTTTATGTGGTATTTCAACGGCCAGGGCAGCAGTAATGGCAATTTTTTGATCGATTTGATGAATACTTTCGAATCGGCTGGCCAGTTCATCAACCCCGCCAATTACCCGCAGGACGCCGGATTGTCGGTATTTATCTGTCGCCCGCTGGCCATTACCCGCACGGTACTCGGGCTCGAAACGGCCGGAAATGCACTGCCCATCAGCCAGGCCAATACAAGTGCCACCGATGCTTTCCCATCCGATATCAACGCGCCAGTGAGCCAGGGTCGGTACGACTACCTCAAACGCCAAAAGTACAGCGCCTCCAGCCTCGATGCGGTGCAGTTTCCTTTGCGACTGGGCGATCTGACACAAATGGATGACGGGCTCGTAGGTTTTCTAATCGAAACAAAAGACGGTTATGCGGAATCGACCATCTACTCGGCGGCCGCGCCGCCTGCCGGCGCCAACCATGTTACCCAGCCCGCTTACAATACGATTTCCCTCGCACTTAATACCGATCCCATGGTGCTGACGCTGCTGGTCGACCCGCGCGCAGCCGTGCATGCCACCACCGGGATACTGCCAGTCAGCGCCCTGCAAATCCCACCGGATCAATATGCCCGTACGATGCAGAACCTCGAAGTGACGTTCTTCACGCACCCGATGATAGCCAAACGCCAGGGCCTTGTAACACCGCTGCCGCAGGAGGCTGGCTATGGCTGGAACTGGTTGCAACCTTCCGGCACGACCGTTCAATCCATCCCGCAAAAAGCAAATGCCGTAGACGACACCGCTGTGTACGACTATACCCCGCAGTCGCTCATGGAAGGCTGGTTGCAACTGAAGAAATTGCCTGATAATCAATAGATAAATCATTGCCAAATGAAAAAACATAACCCAGGCGATGCCCCCGTCTACCTAGAAATATCCGTAATAAATGCTGCCACTGGCGGTACAACGATCTACGCCAATGAAACAGCCACGCTGACACTCAAACTGACCAACGTCACCGGCGGCCTCATTGCCATTATCGATGGCGACAACCCTTCGACGCTGGAGATTTTTTTGCCAGATTTCTTTTCCCTGGATGATCTGGGTAAAATGAGTATCAAAGACCCCAACTGGAGTTTTGCCGTAAATGATACGGATCAATCCTTGATGCTTACCTGTACCCATTCCATCAATTGGCAAAATGCGTCAGACCTTACCTTCAGCATCACCGGCGTGCAAAGCGGCGCCACGCCACCACAGGGCGGCACTACACAGGTGAATCCTTCGGGCATGGGCGGCACCAACATCCCTGCGCAAGTGAATACGGTGGCAGCGCTGACATTTGAACAAGACACAGGTGGACAGGCAGACCTGTCGGAAGCACTGCTGGTAAGCCTGGATTGGAATACGGTATATGTCTCGGAAGGCAGCAACAACCTGATTTCCAATTCTTTATCGCTGAACATAAAAAACACCTTAACCACGCCTTTGTACACGGGCACCGACCCCTGGGGGAGCACTCCGCAAGTGCTGGTCTTTTTTGTGTACGGAAACTACAGCGGCGCCCTGAACCGCATCGATAAATCTATCCCAAAAGATGAATCGGGCTGGGCCATTACGCCCGGACAAATGATTTTGCAGGGAAATGACTGGAGTATCAGCACCGATGATTCGGATGGAAGCAATCAGCCCCAATGGTTGCTCGAACCCGGCAGTTCCGTATTGCAGATATTGGGTACCGGCCCTTCATCCAATGTAACCTTTGAATTTGATAATATCGTAACCCTCAATGCATTGGGGCATACGCAAATGTATGTCTTGTTTACAGGGTTTCCTGGCTACAAGAACCACTTGTTTACCCTGGATATTGTCAAACAGCCCTTGCCGCAACCCGGCCTGATCCGCTTTTATGCAACCATCGACAGTGAGCAAATACAAAGCCCCGATCAGGCCTTGAATATTCCGCTGAAATGGATGATGACAGGCGTTAACGAAATCAAACTGAAATTCGAAACAGATAATTATCACTATGTAGAGCCCATCGATTACAAAGGTGTACAGCCCATTTTGCAGCAAGACACCTATACCTTTCAGAAAAGTATTCAGGCAAAGGAAGGAGAGACCCTGTATATTACCTGCATTGCATACGATGGCAATAGCAATGAATTAAATCGGATCAAATACCCGGTTAGCATCCTATTTCTGCCGGTCGTCACATCCTACACAGGAACATTGCAAACCAATGGCAGTATGGTACTAAGTTGGCAAAGCGAGGCTGCTGAAAATATTACCATCCCTGGTATCGACCCCAATTTGCTTGCAACGGACGGCAGTCTTACTATTCAGCCGACATTTCCTCTGCTCAACAATGATTGGTACAAGATTCAGGCCATACAGTCGGCCTCGTTAAAAAGCCAGTGGTATGCTTTTAATCAGATAACGCAGTACCAGGTATTGCCGACCATTCATCTTCCCATTTCGAACAGCAAAAACCCGGGCATGAATCCTGCTTTGGGGATTGCCATTTCGCCGGATGGTAAATATGCATTTGTCGGCTCCTGGGGCTACGGGGATGCGATTCGCATGGTTTCACTGGAATCACTTACGCAAGTAGCGGTACTGGACAATCTGGATATCTACGCAGCAGCCTCGCCCAAAAGCCTGGTTGTGTCGCCGGACAGTCAATATCTGTACACCGCCAATTCCAACTCTGGAAGTGTTACCAAATTTGGCATAAACGAGGGCAGTTTCAATTATTTCAGCATGCAAACTGGTATAGGTTCTGATCTGACTGCCATAGGTATTTCCCCAAAAGGAGACCAATTGTACATCACGGATGCTGAGAGCAATAGTTTGTTCATCCTGGACTCGAATTCTTTGCAAGTGATCAGAAGCGCCAGCACAGGGAGGATTCCGATGGGGCTGGCCGTTTCCAGCGACGGGACATTCATCTATGTTTCCAATTCCGGTGATAATAATGTATTACTCTTCGATGTCAGGGAGGACTTTGCTCATACAACTTTTCAGGTAGGCAAATCTCCACAGAAAATAGCCATTAGTCCCGACGGTAAGCATGTGTTTGTCGTCAACACCGGCGACAATACCGTATCCGTTATTTCCGACAATAACCCCAATACCATTCGCACAATCCAGACAGGATACGGGCCTTATGGAATTGCCATTTCTCCGGATGGCGGCAGTGTTTTTGTTTCAAACCCGGGCGACAATTCCATTTCTATCATTTCCGTAGCCACTATGAATGTATTGCAAACCATCCATAATATCGGTGACAGGGCTGCATCCGTAGCCGTCACACCCGATGGACATTATATCCTGATTGTGCGGGAAGGTGTGGATACCGGTGACTTTAATAATAGAATTTACGTACTGTCGCCACAATCAGTAACGATGTAGCGCAATGACTTTCAAAACATGAGCAAAAGAAAAAAAGAAAGTTTTTCACCCCTGACCCTTTCGGTCGTCAATACGGCTACCGGCAAACCGGTGGTGTACGCAGGCGAGGCCAATGCCCTGACAGCCACGCTCACGAACAACACCGGCAGCAACATCACTTTGCTGGCCGGCAACCAGCCTTCTACCCTGGAAGTGTTTTTGCCTACCTATTTTTCGCTGGATGATCTGGGTAAAATGCAGGTCAGCCTCGCCGGCTGGAGTTGTGCAGTCAATACCGACGACGAATCGCTGATGCTTACCTGCCTGCAGGCAGGCGACTGGGCCAATGGCGCCGATCTGTCCTTTCAAATCGCACAGGTACAAAGCAGCGCCAGTCCGCCGCAGGGCGGCGACACGCAGATCAACCCCTCAGGCATGACGGGGCATTTTATCCCTTCGCAGGTGACGAGCGACAGCCCCCTGGCGCTTCAGGTAAAACCGGACAACAAAAAGGGTGACCTGAGTACCGTATTGCAAACCAGCCTGAACAACAACGGACTGATATATGTGTCGGAAAGCGAAAACATGCTGATTCCCAATACTTTATCGCTTAATATCAAAAACATTTCCAATCAGCCCCTGTACACGGGTTCGTCACCCTGGAGTAGTGCGCCGGAAGTGCTGGTGTATTTTGTATATGGCAATACCAGTGGCGCCCTCGCACCCGACAGCAGATCGACGCCCCCGATAGAATCGGCATGGAATATCAAACCCGGCAGCATCATATCGGAAGGGAACAGTTGGTCGTTCACGCCCGATCAGTCGGGGGAAGCCCGCCAGCCGCAGTGGAAACTAACGCCCAATGCCACCAATCCGGGTATTCTGGGCACGGGTGATGCAGCGAATATCACGTTTGAGTTCAAAGACGTGGTGTCGTTGACGCCGCCGGGGCATACGCAGATGTATGTGCAGTTCTCCGGATTTCCGGGCTACAACGACCACCTGTTCGTACTGGATATTCTGAAACTCGATCCGCCCAATACACAAGAAATCATCAATTTTATACCCGTTGGCGCACTGTCCGACGAAGTGAACTTCACTTCTTTCGGAAGTCCGGCTACGCTCATGTTACAATGGCAATTGTACCAGATCAGCACGGTGGAATTGATGATGATCAATGCAACTACCGGCATCGATGAAAAGATTTGCACCCGTAAATACGCGGGTATTCTCAACAACGATTCTTATGAGGTGACCTTCCCGCAGTTGTTACAAGGCATTTATTCCTTCCATTTTGTACTGAACGGGTTTGATCAGTTTGGAAATCAATGCAGCCAGTCGAGTCTGAGCATTCAGTTGACATCCACTGTACAAGCGCAAATTGTTCAGTTTCAGCCAACTGTTTCCAGCCTCGATGTAGTGGTCAATCAGGAGATTACACTCGACCTGGAATGGGAGATTTTTGGTCCTTGCACGGCAGAATTGACCAGTATCAATCCGGGTTTGGGCATTCCGCCCGTGACGCGGCAATACGCAGCGGGTGGCAATCAGGTTTTTAGCGATACTGCCCGAATCACGCTTCCGATACCTGCCTTGTACAAGGAATCGCACCTCGGTTTCCAACTGTCGATTACCACTGCCGATGGCAGCAAGTACAGCCAGTTCTGCACGCCGGTGAGCCTGCATTTTTTCTTTCAGGACAACCGCGACGGACAGCAATATCCGCTGGTATTGTTCAACAATGCACTGTGGATGACCCGCAACCTGAATTACAATGATTATTCCAGGCTCGACAAAAAACTGGCCGGCGATTGTGGTTATTCGTACGATCTATGGGACTGGGTAACTGCCCTGGAAGGACTGCCACAGGACTGGAATATTATCACGCCCATGGATTGGCAGTACGCGATGAACCTGCCGGTAGCAGATATTTTACCGGGCGGCTCGACCGGACTAAACCTCGAAAATACCTGTTTGCAGGATAAGAACGGAAACCCCGTGGGAAATTACTGGCTTTGTTATTCCATTCAATACAATGGCCCATCCGCAGTAGGTGTCATCAGCGGTCCGCCTTCACCACAAGTGTCGGTAAATCCCAACCTTACGTCTGTGAATGCCGCCTTGATTCGCTTAATCAAATATCTGTAAACGACTTCAATTATTGATCATATGCCCAATCCGAACCTGGCACTGGCCGTTGTGAATACCTTGAATAATCAGCCGGTTGTCTACATCGGCCAGGCTGCCGAACTGGCCCTTACCCTGACCAATAACATGGGATTTGATGTTCCGCTGACACCCAATTCGTCGGTTTTACAGATTCTCATGCCCGAATTTTATGCACCGGGCGATTTGGGAAATATGAAAATCGCGCTGACCGACTGGACATTTGCCGTCGATACTGCCAATGAGTGGCTTACCCTCACCTATGCAGGTGCAAATGCCGGTGTGTGGGCCAATGGCGCCAGTATCCAGTTTAATATCACCAATGCCACCAGTAGCCACGATGCGGATACCGATTATGTGCAAATCAACCCGGTCAACATGGGCAAGATACCGGCACAGGTGCAAACACCATCTCCGCTGAGCCTGATCAGTCCGCCCGCCGGCAAAGCCAAACTAACGGATTCCATGGAGATTTCTGTCGATGGTCAGGGCAGTATTTACGTCTCTTCGGCTGGCGACCCTTTGTATAACTCCATGTTTCTCAATATCAAAAACAAGGGCACCGTGCCATTTTACAATGGGAAGAATGCCTGGCCCAAAATGCCCGAGGTCATTGTGACCTTTGTGTACGGTCAGACCTCTGGCGCCCTTGCGCCCGACAACGATAAAAAAGCGCCGCAAACCGGCTCGGCATGGAATATTTCCGCCAGTATCCCTATCAGCCAGAACAACGTGTGGTCGGCCATTCCTGCCAATGAAAGCCATCCAAAATGGCTGCTGCAGCCCAGCAAAACCGTACCGGGCATTTTAGGCATCGGCGACTCGGCCAATATAACCTTCGAATTCAGCCAGATCGTATCTGAAACGCCCATTGGGCATACCCAGATGACGGTGGTGTTCAAAAATTTTTACAAGGACGACAACACACCCTACGACGACGAAACATTCATACTGGACGTGGTGAAACAGGCCCCGCCGCCGACGCGGGGCGCCGTCGGCTTTTTCGGCCTGAATCCGATCGCCAAAGTATTCAGCGCAAAACAGCCCATCCCCATCAATCTTCGCTGGACCTTATTCGATGTAGCCTCCGTCAACCTCATCACCAGTTTTCCAGGCATCAGCCCTGTTTCCAAAAAATACTCGGCATCAACGCCCGTTCAGTACGATACCGCCACGGTCAATATTCCCGGCGTCACGGTTGATACGCCTGTATTTCTTACGTTGCAGACCTTCGACGGATACGGCGGCTACCTCAACAGCCTGCAATTCACGGTTTTTGTACAGTCGATGGTGTTCAATGACCCTCGCGACAATAAAGCCTATTCGACCGTTCAGGTTGGAAACCAGGTTTGGATGGCCCAAAACCTGGATTACGACGCGGGCGACCAGTCCTGTTTTTATAACCATGACGGGAGCAATGAAGCGAAGTATGGCAGGTTGTACACCTGGGCGGGCGCCCAGAAAAACCTGCCACCCGGCTGGCGACTTCCATCAAAAGCCGACTGGCAAGCGCTGGTCAATACATTTCCCAATGCATATGATGCCCTGATTTGTTGCCAGGATGGCGGATTTAATGCCCCGCTGGGTGGCTGGGGCACCGGAATAAATGGGAATTTTACGGATAGCGGCAACGTCGGTTATTTCTGGACGGCCAGCGAGACGGATCCTTCCGATGCCTATTTTGTGGAATTCAGCAGCGGCCGGAAATTGATACTGCTTGATAACACGTATCCCATGACAAGCCTGTTTTCTGTTCGATATGTAAAAGACCTGTAAAACCATGCACAATCCGCGAATTTGCCTTTGCATGATCGTTAAAAACGAGGAAAAAGTGCTGGCCCGCGCCCTGCAGTCGGTCCGTGGCCTGATCGATTATTGGGTCATCTGCGATACAGGCTCCACGGATGCTACCCCGGCAGTTGTTCTCGACAACCTGAATGGGATTCCGGGCGAACTCCACCGGGTGGAATGGGTCAACTTTGGCCACAATCGCACACAAGTGCTGGAAATGGCGCGCGATAAAGCCGATTATCTGCTGATCATCGATGCCGACATGATCGTGCGGGGGCAGGGGGATTTTAAGCACAAATTGCACCTGGATTATTATGAAATCCGATATGAAGGCCCGCTGGATTACACACAGCCCATGCTGCTGTCGGGCCATCATCATTGGCAATATGTCGGCGTTACGCACGAATATTTATATGCAGAAACGGCACAAACCTGGGATTTTCTGCCCGAACTCAGCCTGCTGCACCTCGCCGACGGGGGCATGCGCGCCGACAAATTTGAACGGGATATTCAACTGCTGACAGACGCTTTGGAACAGACGCCGGGCGACCTTCGGAATATGTTTTACCTGGCCCAGTCGTACCGCGATTTGGGCCGACCACACGAGGCGTTGCATTGGTACCGCGCTCGTGTAGCCGGTGGCATCGGATGGCAGGAAGAACACTGGTATGCGCAATATCAGGTGGGTTTGATGCTGCAGCAAAGCGGCGCCGAATGGCCGTTTGTGCTGGAAGCATTTCTGGAAGCACATGCCGCACGGCCATGGCGGCTCGAACCCGTTTATCAAATCATCAAACACTATCGGGAAACGGAAAACTATCGCCTCGGCTATTGCTTCTTCGACCAAATGGTGCGCCAGGTACAATATCCAGCAACAGACAGGTTGTTTATTGAAAAACCGGTGTACGAATATTTAATGGCCCTCGAACACGGGGTATGTGCCTGCGGCATTGGCCGTACGGCGGAATCCCTTTCATCCTTTGAACATATACTTCAATTTAATCCAACGCCTGATTGGGTGCGCGAATCTGCCGAAAGAGGCCGGGAATTGGCGCACTCATTTTTGTATTCCAACACTACAACAACCGAACCATGCATCCCGGCAACATGAACCGTTTTCCCGATACCCAGAGCGTATGGTGGGCCGAATTTGCCGATCGCGCTCAACGGCTAGGGCACGACCTCGATGCGCTGCAGTCGGGCGCAGAAATATGCACCTATATTACCGTGCCTAACCTGGAAGAGGCCGCCTATAAACTGACCTACGCCAGCCCCGAACAGCGGGAAGCCCGCAAGGCCACCTTTTTCCATGAATCGGTGCTGGCGCGCCGCCGACTCGGGCAAGGCATGCACGACCGCGGAGAAGCAGCCGTCATGACCGGCGATGTGATGCCTGATTCCGACGCGCACGGACTGAGCAATCACCTGCCGCTGCACGCCAAGGTAGTGTCGGTGTGGCACAAGGTTATTCCGGCAGGGCAGGTGTGGGACTTGAGCGTTCGGGGCGATGTGTGGGGACTCGATGATTTGGAAGAATTGTACCTGACCCTGAATGTGGGAATGCTGGTATTTGAGCCGGGCGCCTCACTCATTGTTCAGGGCAATGTGTTCTCCATGCTTTGCCAGCAAATGGTGTGTAGGCCGCTAGCAACGGAAGGTGCCGCTTTTCATATCGGCATTTTACCCACTCCGTTTTCCGTGGATGGCGGCGATGGCCCGATGGATGGCGCAGATGGACGAGCTGGCGACGCCGGAGCCTCCGGCCAGGATGGAAAAACACTGATGTTGGCGCAAAGCCTGCTGGGGCCGGTGCTGCAACAAGCGGTTGAACCAGGCGACCTGAATGGAACAGATGGCCAAAATGGTGAAAGAGGCGCCGACGGCAAGCGTGGGCGAAATGGAGGCATGTGCAAACTCACCGAACTGGCCATCCGCAACATCGACGGCCACCTGGTGGTCATGGCAAAAGGGGGCCAGGGCGGTCATGGTGGCCAAGGCGGTCATGGTGGCTCGGGCGGCCACGGCGGCAATGGAACTGCTGGCGCTGTGACATTGACGGCGACCATTCCCGATGGCCTGGGTGGCTCAGGCGGCCGGGGCGGCGACGGTGGCAACGGCGGCAATGGCGGTAACGGTGGTTTATCATCCAACATTTATATCAATGTAAAACCCGAAGAGGAAGCAAGGATTACCCGAATCTCTTTGCCTGCACTGCCCGGCTCAGGCGGCCAGGGCGGACAGGGCGGGTGGCCCGGCAATGCCGGCACGGGCAGATCGGGGCCGGGGCAGGCGGGCTTTTCAGGTGCGCCAGGCAAAAACGGCCGCCCGGGAAGAGAACGTCCCGCACCTGTTATTTTTTTAAATGAAAAATTGTAAAAAACTGTTTTGAAACCCCTGACAGGTCTTTGCGGCCGGTGAGGGGGGGGCAAAACAGTTTCTAACCATTAAAACGGTTTTTAATATGAAAAGCACCTTTTACGAACGTGCCCAAGCACTCGGTCATTCTATGGAAGCGCTGCAGGCTGGCACTGAAATCAAGTCTGAAATTATAGTCGAGGATATAGATTGCTTGCGAAAACTATTGCTGGATGGCGCCCCACCGGAAGCAAGGCAAGAACGCGCGGAGGCTATCTTTTCCAGATTGAGCCCCTTGCCTGACCCGATCAATGAAGGCTCTGAAACGGCTATTCTGAGTCGTGTAACGGCATTTATTTATGGCGATGCACCACTCGACGCCATGGATCGCGAGCGTACGAAACACCTTTTTCCTATGTCGGTGACCGCCTTTTCAGCATTGAACAAAACAATCAGTGCTCCCTGGGATCTTGGTGAATCGCAAAATGTGGTGATTGTCAACCTCGGTACCCTGACCATGGAAGCAGGGTCCTCTATTTTTATCAAAAACACCCCGCTGCAATTCACGGTCGACAGCGTCATTCGCAATGGCGCGCCGCCACCGAATGTCAACTACGATATCGCCATTCTGGGTGTGACGGGCATTGCAGGTACAGCCGGTACGGCAGGTGGCACTGGCGGTGTTGGCGGCGCTGGCACCAATGGCACCTGCTCCAGTCCGGGCATCGCAGGCAGTGCAGGAGGCAAAGGGAGTACAGGTGCGACGGGTGGCACAGGATATACCGGTAACCCAGGTGGCGACGGGAAACCGAGTTTGTCGGCTACCATCGTTGTTACTACTGGTATCACCGGCAACCCAGGCGTTCTTACCGTTATGACCCAATCTGGTGCAGGTGGCACAGGCGGCACAGGTGGCACTGGTGGCACGGGCGGACAAGGTGGTCCTGGCGGCCCAGGCGCTACCTGTGGCTGTGAGGGCACGAATGGTGGCCCCGGTGGCAATGGTGGTCCCGGTGGCGTTGGTGGCACCGGTGGTACCGGCGGCAACGGCGTACCCGGCAACGACATATATGTGACCGTGCCTCCAGGCCAGTTGAGCAAAATTATTAAACTGCCTCCCGTCGATGCGCCTGCCGGCGTAGGCGGCCAGGGTGGCGGCCCGGGCTCCAAAGGCCCTGCCGGTGGCGGCGGTGGCGGCGGCAAACACGCTAATGGCGGCGGTGGCGGCGGTGAAGGCTCCCCGGGAACCCAGGGCGCGCACGGGGTTACGGGCGGTAGCGTCGGCAAGGCGGGCAATATTTATGTGAAAGAAGGGTGAGGTGCAGGATGGGATAATGAATGAAACGGATTTTTATCAAGAACCCTTTACGGGTATTTTGTTGAAAGTGGCGCACTCTACGCATAGTGTCCTTTGTGAAACCTTGGTGTTCGTTGTGGTTAAATTTTTTAACACGAAGAACACCAAGTTTTCACAAAGGACACTATGCGTAGAGTATGCCGACAGGTTAAATGCACTCGATAGGCTGAAAAATCTGTTTAAATTAATAAAATTCGCTTCATCCGTTCTCCCATTCTGCTCGGACGCGTACAACATACAGATCAACCTAATCTCATTTTTGGGCCTGACTGCTGTCATTGCAGGCTTGAAATGACATGGTGCATTTTTATTCCTACAATTGCACCATCATGAATAGCCAGTCGTTGCCCAAACCTTTTACCTTGTATATTTTGCTGCTGCTGCTGCTCGCCCTTGGAGCGGGCGGCATTTATGGCGGTTTTTTGCTCACCGACGACCCTTCGGGACAGTTGTTGCAGATGCCAATAGCCGCGCTGGAACATACACCGTTCCGCAATTTTTTGATTCCCGGTATCATCCTGTTGTTTTTCAATGGGGTACTGCCGCTGCTCATCGCCTACGGTCTCATTGTGCAACCCGCCTGGAAATGGCCCGAATGGTTCAATTTGTACCACAACAGGCATTGGGCCTGGACGTTCAGCCTGTATGCCGGTATTATTCTGGCTATCTGGATCAATGTACAATTGCTGATACTCGGCCCACCTTACAGCCCCTTGCAGGCTATTTTCAGTTTGTGGGCCACTTTGCTGATCATTTTTACCATGTGGCCCGGCGTGATGCGATACTATGAGCGATAGTGGGTAAAAAATTACGATTTTGCAGGAAGAGTGTTCTTTTCTTACCTTCGGGATTATGAAAAAAACACTCCTCCTGCTCATTGTAATCGTACTGGCAGCATGTCATGCTCCCCAAAAAATCGCTATTTTTCAAAACAACACATTTGCAGTTTATCCCAATAGGGTGGTGCAGGGAAAAAACGTAGCACAGGTGGTTTCCCGCGAGGAAATTCGCTCCAATTACCAGAGTTCGGCAAACACCACCTTTTCCCGTCTGATCAAATTCAAATTCAGCATCAACGAAAAAGACAATGAAGCGCCGGCCGGCCGCGACCACTGGATTGTAATTGGCGAAGAACACGAATCACCACTGATCATGTTTGGAACGCCAGCCCCCAATCCGCCGCCTGAGCCCGCTTCGTTCCTGCCAGTCAATTATGATTATACGTTCCGGGTCGATTTAAGCCCGGTCATCCGACAGTTCGATCAGCAGGGCTATTATGAGGCCTATGATGGTACCCGTATTGCAAAATCCGATTTCAAAGGCTTTTACATCGCAGGCGGCGCCGAGCCACTGAGTTGGGACTTTGTGAACCTCGACAACAAGGGACTGAAATTGCAGGACAGCGGTAAAGACAATATCTACACCCTGACCGTACGCCTGAACCCCTTGAAAGACAACGGCGAAAAGACCTGGAAACGCAGCGTCGACCTTTCCAACAGGCCTCAATACCACTCCGACCAGCCTGTTGTGGATGCGCTGTTCAACCTGTCACTGGAAGAAGCCACGCGCAACATCGAGCCCGACAGCACCTTCCGAACCGGTGCCAAATGGGGCGGTGTGTGGACGCGCGACGTGAGTTACAGCACCCTGCTGGCATTTGCATACCACGAACCAGAAGTAGCCAAAATCAGCCTGCGTAGAAAAGTCGCCCGCGACCGAATTATTCAGGACACCGGCTCGGGTGGCGCCTGGCCCGTATCCTCCGACCGCACTACCTGGGCGTTGGCCGCCTGGGAAATTTACAAGGCAACCGGCGACCTGGAATGGCTTCGTTATGCCTTCAACATCATCAAAAATACGGTGGAAGACGACGATAAAACGCTCTACGATGCAAGCACCAGCCTGTATTCCGGCGAATCCTCCTTCCTCGACTGGCGCGAACAAACCTACCCCAAATGGATGTCGAACATGGACATCTACGTTTCCCAAAACCTCGGCACCAATGTGGTACATTATCAGACACGCAGGATTCTGGGCGATATGGCAAAAATCCTGGGCGAACCGTACCTGATGTACTTTGACAAGGCAGAAAAAATAAAAGCGGGCATCAACCGCAACCTGTGGATGGCCGACAAAGGTTATTATGCACAATATCGCTACGGCCGGCCGTATTTATCCCTTTCTCCACGCTTTGAAGCGCTGGGCGAAGCGCTGGCTGTGCTGTTCGATGTGGCCGACTCAGATCAGGCTTCAGCCGTGTTGTCGCGTTCGCCGGTGACCGATTTTGGCGTTACCTGCATCTACCCGCAAATTCCAGGCATACCACCTTATCACAACAATGCCATCTGGCCGTTTGTGCAATCGTACTGGAACCTGGCTGCGGCCAAAACGGGCAACGAACGCGCACTCAACCACGGCCTGGCGGCCATTTATCGGGCCGGGGCGCTGTTTCTGACCAATTATGAAAACATGGTGGCTACCACGGGCGACTATGCTGGAACGGAAATCAACTCCGATCGTATGCTTTGGAGTATGGCAGGCAATCTGGCTATGGTATACCGGGTATTCATGGGCATGCAATTCGAAGCCAATGGCATCCGATTCCGACCCGTAGTGCCCAAAATGTATGACGGCATCAAAACACTCAGCGGTTTCAAATACCGCCAGGCCACCTTGAATATCACGGTGAATGGCTACGGCAACACCGTTCAGTCCATCCTGGCTGATGGCAAACCGCTCAGCGACGCTTTTTTCCCGGCTACCGTGACCGGCACCCATTCAATTGAAATTCAGATGGGTAACAACGACTTTTCTCAAGCATCTGAAAATCAGGCGCCCAACCTGTTTTCACTGCCCACACCGCAGGTTCGGCGCGCAGGTAATCGGCTCGTATGGCAACCCATCGATGGCGCAACGGAATACCGGGTGTATAAAAACGGACAGTTTTCAGAGAAAAATATCATCGGGAGGTATGACCTCAAGGACATTTCCCAGCCATTGGCGGTGTATTCGATCAGCGCAGTAGATCGCAATGGGAATGAGTCTTTTCTGAGCGAACCCTTGAGTGTAATTGCAGAAAACGCCGCAAAAGTGGTTGAAATAGAAGATTTCGCGGCAGGAACCATGTTCCCCTTCACTGGTTTTTCCGGCGCGGGGTATGTGGAAATTTCTACTGATAAAAACCGTCGCATCGAATGCAAGGTCAACGTGGAAGAAGCCGGCAACTACTTTATTTCCGTGCGTTATTCCAACGGCAGCGGCCCCTGGAACACCGACAACAAATGCGCTATTCGCAGCCTGCAGGTGAACGGCGCTTACGCAGGGGTGCTGGTTTTTCCGCAGCGGGGCAAAGACGAATGGTCGGACTGGGGTTTTTCCAACAGCCGAGCCGTTTCGCTCCGAAAAGGCGAGAATACCCTCGTACTCTCCTTTGAAGACTGGAACACCAATATGAACGGCACCGTGAATACAGCCATGTTGGATTACTTGTTAGTGACGCCAAAAGGAGGATTTTAGGAATCTTTTCCTAATGATTAGAAAATGTTTTCTAATCTGAAACGGGCGTCTATCTTTGCTGTACACTCTACGCCTTGTGTCCTTTGTGAAACCGTTGTGCACGTTGTGGTTAATATTTTTACCACAAAGAACACCAAGGATGGCACAAAGAACACAAGGCGTAGAGTGAACAAAAAATGACTGCATAAGGGTAATGCACTTCATTTGGCCAACTACTAAAAATCGACAACAACAATATGGCATTCGCAAAATCCAATCGCCTCCCGGTAGGCGCCATCCAGTGCGACAATACCACCATGAGCCTGCTCAAAGCCAACGACTTCGTAGCCAAAAGCATCCGCGATAAAATGGCGGCACAAAACACCTTGCTGGTCAACATCACCTCCTCGGCCGGCAGTGGAAAAACCACGCTGATGCAGGAAACGGCACGCCGCCTGAAAGACAAATTCAAAATGGCTGTGCTGGTGGGCGATCTGGAAACCGAACGCGATGCCATCCGCATCCGCGAAGCGGGCATTCCTTCCACACAAATCGTCACCAACGGCGTATGCCACCTCGAAGCCCAAATGGTACTGCAGGCCTTCGACCACCTCGACGTGGAAGGACTCGACTTGTTGTTTGTAGAAAACGTAGGCAACCTCGTTTGCCCGGCGGCGTTCGACCTCGGCGAAGATTACCGCGTCACCCTGCTCGCTTCTACCGAAGGCGACGACAAGCCCAAAAAATACCCGCGGATGTTCCTCACCAGCGAATTGATGCTGATTTCCAAAGCCGATTTGCTTCCGTATATTCCATTCAAAGTAGACGCTGCTGTACAGGATGCCCGCGAGGTAAACCCCGAGATCGAATGCATCACCATTTCCAGCACCAGCGGCGAAGGGTTGGACGAATGGTGCAAATGGCTCGAAGAACGCATTCAACACAAGAAGGCGGGCGTGACACAGGCCGTGGAAATGGCATGACCTGGACGATCCGTATGCAGGGGCAGGTGCAAGGGGTCGGCTTCCGGCCCTTCGTGTGGCGTGCTGCGCTGAAACGAAATCTTTGCGGATGGGTGCAAAACGGACTGGAGGGTGTGCTGATCCGGTTCAATGCTACCCACGAACAAGCCGCTGATTTTCAACAATATATACTCCAAAACATTCCGCCAACGGCCCGCGTAACCGGCGCCTCGCTGACGGAAGATGAAACGGAAACGTTCTTTGACAGTTTTTCGATAAAGGAAAGCGATCCGCATGGAAATCCTGTGTTGCACTTGACCGCCGATGTAGCCATGTGCGCCGAATGCCGGGCGGAAATCCAGGATACAGGCAACCGGCGCTACCGGTACCCTTTTACGACGTGTACGATCTGCGGGCCCCGATATTCCATTTTGCTGGGGCTTCCGTACGACCGGCCGCTCACGTCGATGCGCGCATTTGACATGTGCCCGCAATGCCTGGAAGAATACCGGAACCCGGCCGATCGCCGCTATTTCGCGCAGACGAACTCCTGCCCGACATGCGGCATCACGCTTCGTTTTTTGGGGCTTGCAGCAACGGGTTTTGCTGAGCAAACGATTGGTAATGAGCCATGTATGCAACAAACCCTGGAAGCCTGGCGGCGCGGCAAAATCGTAGCCATAAAAGGTATTGGCGGTTTTTTGCTTACCTGCGACGCCACCAACCCGGAAGCCGTGGCCATGCTTCGGTACAGAAAACACCGGCCTTCCAAACCCTTTGCGCTGATGTATCCGGACCTGGCTTCCCTGCAAGGCGACGCTGTGGTAACGCCCGCTGCACAGGCACACCTGCAAAGCCAGGCAGCGCCGATTGTGCTGCTCGACCTGCTGGAATCGCCCGCTTCGGGTTTTGATAAAACGGGTATTGCGCCCGGCCTGAACAGAATTGGCGCGATGCTGCCCTATGCGCCGTTGTTCGACCTGCTGCTCGGCGATTTTGGCAAACCCATTGTGGCTACTAGCGGCAACATCAGCCACGCACCGATTGCCTTTGACGACGAAACGGCGCTGCGCGACCTGAAAGACATTGCCGATGTCGTGATCACCCACGACCGGCCTGTCGTGATGCCGCAAGATGACAGCGTGATCGCCGTTCGCAGCAACGGACAGCCACTGGTGGTGCGCCGGGCACGTGGCTGGGCCCCTGCTTTCATCCAGCCCGGACTCGATGTGCCCGACACGACCACCTGGGCACTGGGAGCGGAGATGAAAGGCGCATTTGCCCTGTCGCACCTCGGAAATATTCATGTGAGCCAGTACCTCGGCGATGTCGGCGATTTCGACACGCAGCAACGCTATCGAATGGCGTTGGAGCGCCTGAGCGGAATGTTTGGAGCAGCACCGGCCCGCATCATCGGAGATTTGCATCCGGCGTATTTTACGACGGAATTTGGCCGGGAACTGGCTGAAAAAATGCAGGCGCCGTTTGTGCAGGTGCAGCACCACAAAGCCCATTTCGCAGCAGTTTTGACCGAAAATGACCTGTGGAATTCCTCCGAACCAATACTCGGCATCATCTGGGATGGCACAGGCTGGGGAGAAGACGGACAGATTTGGGGCGGCGAGTTTTTTACCTACCATGAAAATCAATTTCAACGTGCCGGGCATTTGTCTTATTTCCCCGTTTTGATGGCCGATAAAATGGCGCGCGAACCACGTCTATCGGCATTGTCGGCATGCTGTGGAATGGAAAATGCGGAGGCGTGGCTGCGACCGAAATTTACCCCAACCGAATGGAGCCTTTATCGAAAAATGGCCGATAACGCCGCCCTGAAAACCTCGAGCATGGGCCGCCTTTTTGATGCCGTGGCTTCGCTGTTGGGCCTCATCGATCAGGCAACTTATGAAGGCGAAGGGGCGATGTTGCTGGAAGATTTGGCGCGGAACTATTTCAAAAAAAATGCCTCCAAACCTACGGCAGATGAAAACTATCTTGTTGAAATTCAGGAAAATATGTGGAATGTAGACCTCGAAAAAGTGTTGCAAGTCCTGATCGAAGACCTGGAAGCCGGAAAGGAAAAGATGTACATCGCAGCCCGTTTTCATACTTTATTGGTAGACATCATCCGTCAGGCAGCACAACGCTCCAATACCCGAAAAATCGCTTTCAGTGGCGGTGTTTTTCAAAATGTGCTGCTAACCGACATGATTGAAAACCTCCTGTCCCCTGATTTTGATTTATTCTTTCACCATCAACTTTCCCCCAACGACGAAAACATCCCTTTCGGCCAACTCTCTCACCCTCTCACCCTCTCACCCTCTCACTCTCTCACTCTCTCACCCTCTAATATGTGTCTCGCAATTCCCGGTAAAATCCGCTCCATAGAATACCAATACGACGGCCGGATTCCCATGGCCAAAGTACAGTTCGGCGGCATCGTCAAAGACGCCAGCCTCGAAATGGTGCCAGGCGTCAAAGAAGGCGATTACGTGCTGGTGCACGTGGGCGTGGCCATCAGCATCGTCAATGAAGAAGAAGCGCAAAAAACCTTCGAATACCTGAAGGAAATCGGCGAGATCGACGAACTCATCGAACACACTCAAATTTAGACGCCGATGAAATACCTGAGCGAATACCGCGACGCCGACCTCGTAGCGAAGTACATCGACGAGATACACCGCACCGTGACACGTCCATGGACTATCATGGAAGTGTGCGGCGGACAAACGCACAGCCTCGTCAAAAACGGCCTGCTGCAACTCCTGCCCGAGCAGGTGAAAATGGTGCATGGGCCCGGCTGCCCGGTCTGCGTCACGCCCTTGCACCAGATCGACAAAGCAGTTCACCTGGCTTTGGCGCATCAGGTGATTTTGTGTTCCTATGGCGACATGCTGCGCGTGCCCGGCTCCGAAATGAGCCTGCTGGAAGCCAAAGCCGCCGGCGCCGATGTGCGCATCCTGTATTCGCCGCTGGAAGCCGTGAAAATTGCGCAGGAAAATCCCGGGAAGGAAGTTGTATTCTTTGCCGTCGGATTTGAAACCACGGCCCCCGCCAATGCGCTGTCGGTCATTCACGCCCAGCGCGCTGGCGTAAAAAACTATTCCATTCTGACCTCACATGTGCTCGTTCCGCCGGCCATTGCGGCGGTGATGAACGACGAAGAAGCACATATTCAGGGTTTTCTGGCCGCTGGCCACGTGTGCGCCATCATGGGCGTCGACGAATATTATCCGATTGTAGAGCAGTACAAAATACCCATCGTGGTGACGGGTTTCGAGCCGGTCGATCTGGTTCAGGGCATTCTCATGGTGCTGCGCCAACTGGAAAAAGGCGTATTTCAACTCGAAAACCAGTACAGCAGGATCGTGCGCCCCGAAGGCAATCCGGAGGCACGCAAAATCATCGGACAGGTGTTTGAAGTGAGCGACCGCGAATGGCGCGGCATTGGCAATATTCCGGGCAGTGGCTACGAATTGTGCGCCGAATTCAGCGATTACGATGCCAACCGGAAATTTGATGTCCGCATCCCCAAAGTGTCCGAAAGCGCCGAATGCATTGCCGGGCAGGTGCTCAAAGGCATCAAAAAGCCTTTTGAATGCCCGCAATTCGGGAAAAAATGCAAACCGCAGTCGCCGCTGGGCGCACCCATGGTTTCCAGCGAAGGCGCCTGCGCGGCCTACTATCATTTTTTACAGGTCATGGAAGAAGTCGCATGATGGTTTCAGAACAAAAAATAAAGATGCAACTGCAATGCCCGATGCCGAAACTCGATTTCGACATCATCACACTCGGGCATGGCAGCGGCGGGCTGCTCACCAACCGGCTGCTCGACTCGGGCGTTTTCGACCTGTTGAAAAACGACCTGCTCGACAAACGCCACGATGGCGCTATTTTCGACGTGCCGGCAGGGCGCATGGCATTTTCCACAGACAGTTATGTCATTTCACCCATTTTTTTCCCGGGCGGCAACATCGGCGAACTCGCAGTGAACGGCACCGTCAACGACCTGGCCATGTGCGGCGCGCAGGCGCAATACCTCTCGCTGGGTTTTATCCTGGAAGAAGGACTCACCATGCGCGAATTCTGGGATGTGCTGCTGGGCATCAAATACGCGGCCCAACAGGCTGGGGTGCACATCGTTACCGGCGACACCAAAGTGGTGGAGCGGGGCAAGGGCGACAAAATCTTTATCAACACCAGCGGCATCGGCATGCTGCATCCACGCGCCGACATCAGCAAAGCACGGGTGCAGTCCGGCGATAAAATCCTCATCAGCGGCCCGGTAGCCTCCCATGGCATCGCCATTTTGAGTGTCCGGCAGGGGCTGGAATTTGAAACCAGCATCGTGAGTGATACCGCCCCGCTCAACCGGACGGTGACGGGTATGCTCGACCTGTTTGGCGAACACATTCACCTGCTGCACGACCCCACGCGTGGCGGAGTGGCTACGGTGCTGAACGAACTGGCGCGCGACGTGCGCCTGGGTATCGACTTGCAGGAACGCGCCATTCCGGTGCTGGAAGAGGTGGCCGGCGCCTGCGAATTGCTGGGGCTCGACCCGCTGTATGTGGCCAATGAAGGCATTTTTATTGCAGTCGTAGCCGCAGAGGCTGCTGATTCCGTGCTGGAATACTTGCAATTGGCGCCGCAAGGAAGCGCGGCCGCCATCATCGGAAGCGTTACCGACGAGCATCCTCGACAAGTGTTGTTGCATAGTAAAATTGGTGGAAAACGCGTCGTAAACATGCCGGTAGGTGAACAATTACCCAGAATTTGCTGACGATGGACCAAACCGTGTTGAATATTACCCTTAAAAAAGGGAATGCGCCGTTTGCCGCAACGCCGGAAGGGGACAACACGCCCTTGCTGCCGAAATACGTGTTCAAAGGCCCGAAAAGCACACCTTTGCTGGCGCCCAGAGGCGTTTTCCTGCTGAATGGCAGGCTGTTTGTGTCCGACACCGGCCGCAATCGGGTGTTTATCTGGAACCGTTTTCCGGAATCGGAATTTCAGGAACCCGATGTGGTGCTGGGCCAGGGCGATGCCGACGGTACCGGCCGCAACGCAGGTGGCGCTGTGAACGAACACACCTTGCAATATCCTTCTGGTATTTGGTCGGATGGGCGGCGGCTGATCGTAGCCGACGCCTGGAACCACCGCGTGCTGATCTGGCACGAACTGCCTACGCAAAACGGACAGTCGGCTGATGTGGTGATTGGCCAGCGCGATTTTCACTCCAACCAACCCAATGCGCAGCAGGTCGGCGCCGACCCCGATGCCCGCACCCTGTTCTGGCCCTATGGCGTTTTCAGCGACGGACAAAGGTTGTGGATTGCCGATACCGGTAACCGGCGCGTGTTGTACTACGAAAACCTGCCCCAGTGGCATTTCCAACCAGCCGACGGCGTCATTGGCAAGCCGGATTTCAACACCCGCGACTATGAAAACCAGGATCCGATCTGGCCGTATTCGGTCAAAATCGGCCCGGATGGCAGCATGGCCGTTACCGATACTCAGTATTACCGCGTGCTGGTGTGGCGCGACTGGCGTCGGGCTTTTCAGGAAAAAGCAGACCTGGTTATTGGTCAGCCGGACATGGACAGCAGCGGACAAAATCAGTATTTATTGCATCCGATGCCGCACACGCTCAGTTGGTGCTACGATGCCTGCTTTTTTCGAAACGGCATTTTGGTAGCCGATACGGGGAATAGCCGGGTGTTGCGCTTCGATCATTTACCTGAGCAAAACAGCACGACAGCAGACGGCCTGATTGGCAAGCCCAATTTTTATACGGGTAGTGAATTTTCGGAAACCGTTTTTGGCACGGAAAAAAGCCTGTATTGGCCGTTTTCTATTTGTGCCGACCAGAATATGCTGGCTGTAGCGGATACGGGGAATCACCGGATTTTGCTGTATGAGTTGTGAGGATTTGTGTTTTTGTGTTTTGGTGTTTTGGGGTTTTTGTGTTTTTGGAGGTGCTTCGCGCAGGGCATTTGAGGATAAGAAGGATAAGTGAATTTGAGAAAATATGGCTGGAGATTTTCTGAAATAGTAGTTGAACGAGGATTCGTTTGAGCGACTTTTTTCGCAGCCTGTTGACGCCATTCCGCTTTGTCGTCCTGACGGGAACCGTCCACTCTACGAAGGGGCAATACGCGGTTACTTTCCGTAGAGTGGACGGTTCCCGTCAGGACGACAAGGCGGCATGGCATCAACAGGCTGCAAAAAAGTTACAATAAATCCAAATACACACCCTTTTTGCACCCTTGCTGCTCATGCCAAGAGCAAAGCACCTCCAAAACACAAAAACCCCAAAACACCAAAACACATAAAAAACAGCCCATGCACACCATTTTACCTTTGTTTTTTGCCGGCATCGTAGGCTTCACCCATGCCTTTGAAATCGACCACCTATTGGCCGTCAGCAGCATCGTCACTCGCCGCAACTCTTTTGTAAAGGCAATGAAAGACGGCATTTTCTGGGGACTGGGTCACACCTCCACCATTCTGGCGGTGGGCATGGTGATGCTGGTGGCTCGTTACATCATCGCCGAACACACCTTTCAGTATTTTGAAGCAGGTGTGGGCGTCATGCTCGTGCTGCTGGGCGCACAGCGCATCTGGAAAACCTGGCAGCACGAGCAACACCATGCACATGCGCACGCGCACGCCGAACCGCACGGGCACAAACTCGCCTATGGCGTCGGACTGGTGCATGGCCTCGCCGGCAGCGGCACCCTGATCTTGCTGGTAATGAGCCAGTTGCACACGGCCTGGGAAGGCATTACCTACCTGCTGATATTCGGAGTCGGTTCCATTGCGGGTATGTTGCTGGCCTCGGGACTGTTCAGCCTGCCCTTTTCCATGAAAGTTGCCGGAAAACCACGCCTGCAAAAAGGACTTGTACTTTTATCGTCGTTGCTTTGCATCGGATTCGGGTGCAAGGTGATTTTTGAAAACCTGTCGCACGTATGAACCCGCCACAAACGCCGCACGAATGGCTGCTGTTTGCCCTGAACGATTTCGGTATCGCACTGGTGTCGGACAATGGCCGCTTCGTGGAAGTGGAAAAGGATTACACCATTGAAATAGAGCAAAACGGGGTGTACAAACTGATCTGGAAAGGCAAGGTGGTGGCGCCGTTTCAGGACCTTGCCGAATTGTGTCATTTTATTCAGATGTCATGAGCGAAAAAAAAGAATTGGCCATTGTGGCATTGTCTGCCAGCGAATCGCAGCCCGGCAATTACGTGCTGATTCTGGAAGATATGGAAGCGCAACGGCGCATTCCCGTCATCATCGGCTTGGCGGAAGCGCAGTCGATTGCCGTAGCGATGGAGCAGATGCAGCCCGTTCGCCCTTTGACGCACGACCTGATGAAAAGCATGGTAGCAGCCCTCGACGGTGCATTGAAAGAAGTGGTGATCCACCAACTGACAGACGGCGTTTTTTATGCGCACCTGATCCTGCAAAAACACAATGGCGACCTGGTGGAAATGGATGCCCGCACCTCCGATGCGATTGCCCTGGCGGTTCGGTGCTCCGTACCCGTCTATTCCTTCGAGCAGGTGATTCATGCTGCGGGTACTTTGTCGGATACGCTGGCCGGCCACCAAATGGGCGGCTCACTGGCGAAATATTCTTTGCCCGAACTGGAAGAATTGCTGCAAAAAGTGATTGCCAAAGAGGATTATGAGAGCGCGTCGAAGATTCGGGATTATATTGAGCGGAGGAAGGAAGAGGGGTAGGGGTGGCCTAACCCCTTTGAACACCTAATATTTGCATTGAGCATGTCGCTGTACGATTGCAGCATGTTGAAGACACTGCTGCGAAGCCTTGGAAGGCGTTGATCTTATTCGAATTTTCAATAAAATAAATTCTGGCATTTTCAAAATTCAAATTCATAAAATGGAAATAGTGCTAAAACCAATAGCCATAGTTAAAAATTCTCGAAAAGAACCGATTGATGACAATTGGGAAGCAATCATTGCTGATATTGAACTTGCCGAGGATATTCCTACAGAAGCGTTTGACAACATTTCAGACTTCTCACATCTTGAAATTATTTACTATTTTGACAAAGTAAACAAAGGAGATATCGTTTTTTCTGGCAGACCAAGAGGAAATCCAAATTATCCATTAGTTGGAATTTTTGGACAACGGAAAAAAGACAGACCTAACCAGATTGGCCTTACCACAGTTGAACTAATAGAACACAACGGCAGGACAATTAAAGTAAAATTTCTTGATGCCATTGATGGAACTCCAATTTTAGACATCAAACCTGTTTTCAAAGAGTTTCAGCCGAAAACAGGGATACGGCAACCTGTATGGGTCACTGACTTAATGAAAAACTATTGGAAATAAAAAACAACGAAGTACTAAGATCGTATTTCCGCCTTTCTTGGTCTTCTCACTCCATCATTTCCATCGCCCCGTCGCCGTTCTTGGTGTTTTTTTCAACACCAAGAACAGCATTGAAACAATTAGTTTTTGGTAGTGTCAACTTGTGAGTGAAGTATTGTAATTGTAAATGAATAATTTGAGGTATAATTGATGCATTTCATCGCTTTTAGAAAAGGATAGTGTTTTGCGGACAAACCGACAAATGCGCTGCCATAAGGTACAATTCCAACGCTCTACATGACAGGTTTCACCACTTTCCTTTCCTACACTTTGATGTTTGCCATTATCAATAACCGCTATATAAGCCTCCCAAAAATCAGAAAACGTAAAAGACTTCTTGTAATCCTTTGGTACCCAATCCCAAAACTGCTGGCAACTATCTATGCTACGTTCACCTACGAAATAAGAAACTACCTGGCGAGTTCGACGGCATAAAGC